>ERZ1292637.353-Hain-H14-01um-R3-353-length-30166-cov-14_pt1 | contig 30166 bp, 38 predicted proteins | sample MGYA00564405_ERZ1292637 | MGnify/ENA primary metagenome ERZ1292637 (study PRJEB36523, sample SAMEA6512645) | groundwater metagenome | collected 2019-01-09 | study: AquaDiva: Metagenomics assemblies of 32 groundwater samples | reverse complement strand
TACACCCGTGCGAGCGACGCAATATCCGTAGCCTTCATGCCAGGAAACCAGATGCTTCCTGCTGTAGCACCAAGCGCGACAACTACTCTTAACGACTTCAATGCTGCTAGTGTAGGATGGAGCCACAGATCAGGACACCTAGCTAGGGCATCGGGGTAGTCAGTAAGGCGGTTTCCAGGGGGGCGACAGTGAACCGTGTTTTCCAAAAATACTGGTTGACAGCTCTCGTGCAATGTGGTACAATAAGGACATGAAAGAGCAAATTGCGTACCTAGCAGGATTTTTTGATGCCGATGGCTATATAGGTATTGTATCGGGGCAACAGGGACAACGGAATGTCCTTGTTCACCGGATGCGTATATCGATTGGTGGCTGCGATCCTCGACCCCTTCGGCTATTTCAGGAAATGTGGGGCGGTCGAATCTATGCTGTAAAAAGGGGTTGGAAGAGCACACACAGGCAACAATTCGATTATCACTCGTATAACCTTGGGCCAGACGCCAATCCTCAGATTCTTTATGATATGCTGCCATACCTTGTCGTAAAGCGAGATCAGGTACGGGTTGCCCTGCGCTACCTACGTGAGTGCTACAGGGGCTATCGACTTGGGGGTCATAGGCGTCCCCCGCTGACAGACTGGGAGCTTGGGCAGCGTGAGTTATACAAGCGTCTCCTCCAACGGATGAAACGGCGCGACATAAGCCAACTCTAATAATTTGTCTATCAAACCGCTGGCCCGCTGGCCCGATTAGTGGCTCGCCTTTGACATCTTCCTCCCTGCCTGGCGATTCGGCCACGAACGCTATCTTAGCGTCAATACTCCCGTGTCCTGGCACAACTTGCGTCCTATACTGCCATAGACTACAGCTCGTGCAGCCCGTGAAGTTGGCAGGGTTAGACTGAAGCAAACTACCGCACGTCATGTCGTGCATCCACGATAAGCTGAAGCATCTCATCGTCTTCTGTGTAGAAGTTCCCACCCAGTAGCATATTAAGTAACTGACCAAAACGGTAGTCGGGATAACACTCCCATAACTTTGCTAACTCTTCGATAAGCTGACGTATCCGCTTTGGATCGCGCATCATGTCACGTCATCCGGTCTTGACTGCCGGATCGCCTCCTCCATTCCATCTATTACAGCTTGCTCACTCCTACTAGGTGGTGACTCTGGTGGCTGCACGTACACGTCCGTATCCAACTTCCAATGGGTATCGTTCGGACTTGCCCAGAACGCAGTGCAGACCTCGAAGTCGCCCTCTAGCGCGAGGCAGATGTCTACCTTGTGATTCCACGGCGCTCGTATAAGAACCCTAAAGACGGTCTGCGTGGCAGTGATAACGGTAACATCCACGATGTCGAATGTGTGGGGCATGTAAAGATCATCGGGCAAGCGCCGCGCGGCCTTGATCTTCGCATAGTGTTCGCTAAGCGGAAGCTCTGTACCCTTAGCGGGCAGAAAGACAATCGCGCGCTTGCGTAGGCGCTTGGGTAGGTACACGTTACTATGGTAGCGTGTGTACAACGACGTATCCATGTGCTCCTGGCCGTACTGCCAGACGCGCGGTGCGTTTTCAGACATGACTCCTATCCTATTCTTGGAAACGCGGGCAAGGGATACGAAAGGGAATATTTTGCAGATAACCCTTACGTTTCGGCCCAGCGTTACTAGACTAGTGACAACAAAGGCGGGCAAGTTGGTAGTCAGGGAAGCATACTCAAACGATAACCCTGAACAATCGGCCCAGCCGTGGTAAATTAGATGTCGCCGCGAACGAACCCTGAGATGATCTCAGGCGTTGCCGTGTCAAAGCCGACCACATCCAGCATCCCTGCGTCGTTGGGGTCAGCAATACTAAACCCGTTCGATGCCATGCCCACGACCACCAGCTTCGCGGTCGGAACGTGGCGTCTGCGATAGTCGTTCAATGCCTGGAATGGGTGGATGTCACCGGCCCAAGTCTCGCTGTCTGTGTAGATGATGAACGCATCGACATCATGGAGACCTATCTGCTCAGCCCATAGCATGGGTAGTGCGCAGTCGGTGTCCCCGAACGGAATATCATCGGTATCCCTGAGAATGTCGCCAAGGCGCTGGCGTGGGCTGATAGTAACGGGCACTGGCCTTAACGAGAACGCCATAATGCTCACCTGTGCAGCTGGTTCGGTGCGAGCCGTCACCATCGCCATTGCTGCAGCGCCCACTCGAGCGTCGAGACCAGGGACACCCGCTAATGGCGTACCTACCATGCTTCCGCTAACATCCAGCCCGATGACGATGTTCTTGTTCGTGGGCTGAACGGCTCCGAAGCTAGCATAGAAGCCAGCGTCGAGCGCGTCTACGATAGCTGTAACAGGCGTCCATGACAGCTTGCCCCGCTCACCGTGACCCTGATCGTACACCTGCAGAGCGCTAAGCATGGCGATGGGGTGGATTCGTGCGCCCCTCAGTGCATTGGGGTTCGTCAGACGTTCGCTCACTAAGACAACATTGTTGCGCTCGCTATTTGTCAACACTCCTACGCTTGTCAGCTTAGCGAGACTCCTAATCAAAGCGGTCATCGGCATGTGTGGGAGTAGCGCCTGCCAGACATCTTTGGAGTTCAGAAGGCTAGTTGGTACGGCCTCGCGTGGAAGCTCGTAGTCAGTGATGATCTTCGCGGCATCTCGTGGCGTTATTCCATCGATCTGTATAGCATGGTAGCCTTGGATGATCTTAGAAAGCGCGGACAACTCTGGCTGTTCATCCGTTTCGAGCGCCCAGTCTGTAGCCTCTACCTGTCGCTGGCGAGCGATCCAATTAAGAACCCTAGAGCCGTCAGGAGACGGATGGCTTAGTCGCAACACATCACGCTGTGTCCATCCATCACGGCTGAAATACTTAACAGCCTGGAGCGCAAGCTCGTCCTCTGTCTTACGCGTGAACCATCTACCAATTACTCTTCGTGCCAGCCGACCCCACCCACGAAACTGCTGCATGTACCCTACTAGGTGTAGCAGGTGGGTGCCGATCCTCGCTACCTTGTTGAAGTTCATGGGCAGGCCAGCGTACTTGCGTGTTTCCTTGTCATCTGCCGACAAGCACATTGCATACGCAAACAAAGCGTAGTCGTTCTTCGCTGCTCTGCCTGCGCTCGAGATGTCAACGATGGTATCCACGACGCACTTACCGTTTTGCTTTATGCAGCGAGCGACCGACTCGACGTTCTCGCGTGTGAGATCGTGCTCGCCGACGTAGTAGGTGCCACCCTCGGTGCCCAGGATCAGAAACCGTCGAAGCCTCTGAAAGTCATCGACCGTCCAGCCGTGTCCGCCTGCGCTGTTCTCCACCTGGTCAGCACGCGCAGGCTCCGACTGCAATGTGGGCATCCTTGGCCCGTAACGACGCAAGTGTGTAGTCACTGACTCCTAACCTCCTCCTTCTTGTAGTGGGCGGGCGAGTTCGCGCCGTAGGGGTAATCAACAGATAACCCTACTGCTTCGGCCCAGCCGACAACTAGCTTAGCAGATTCCGATCCCAAAGTCAACCCCTTTGGCTGACTTTATTTTTTCGTTCAGACGTAGTATCTAGTTCTCGCCCACAAACGGGTCAATGCCCGCAAGCCACAGCTTCATACCATGCAGGAACGCAGGCGGTGCGCACATATCCAGATGTTTAGCGAACGCTATACCCGCACGAATGTTCTGGTCTACGTGGTTGAAGTTCTCGCGCTTGATGGCGCAGTGGGCACACCCCTCGATGATGTCATGCTCGAGCCCTGCGAGATCGTACCCGTGGTTGTCATCGAAGTAGATCGTGCGAGTATACTGTGCCACAGGCGAGCCATCAAACGACTGCTTCTCGCTCGCTAGGTGGAACCCTCGGCGGTGGGCTGGCCTGTCCATACGATCTAACATTGTAACATATTATCGTGCTTGCGTCAACTCCAATGCGTCCTCGGGCGGAATATTGTCGTCGTGTAGGTGCCCGAAGTAAAGCGACAGCAAGGCTAGCTGTCTAGGATCCATGTAGAGCCTGATCGCACCTTCGATGTCTTCGTGCCACTCGTTGTGCCTAGCTTCGGCTTGATAGCGTTCGCTCGTGCGACTCTCCTCGAGATATCCTTCTAGGTGATGGCGCATGGACATTCCTCCGTATGATGTGGATTATCGCTGTTCATGGAGTAGCCGCAGTCGCACTCGGCGATCACGACGGCATCTACCGCATCTCGCTCAACTTTGAAATGCTCCGCCGCCCACTGTATTGCCACGTGACGTGCGACTCCTCGGGACTCCGCTCGTATTGTACAAGAGTATGTAACATACATCTGCACCTTGAATACGTGCTCGTTATCCATGTCCGTCACTTAAACTCGTACCCTACGGCATCACAGACGATGCACTCGTCATGACTACCAAGCCGAACGCTACAGCCCATGATCGATGTAGCACCACACGTCGAGCACGCCCACTCGTGGTAGCCCGCTGCTTTATCAGAATACCCAACGTAATCGTAGGCGTGGTACTTCTGACATCCTGGTATGGGTTCAGCGACGACTAACCTGTCTGCGATCTCCCCGTCTGTGATATCAAGCGACTGCACGGGTGCGTCAAACGGTTGAACTCTCTCCACTACCACTACCCTTCTCCTTTGCCCTACCTATTACCCTGTCCATGCACTCCTTACAGCGCACGGGCACATTCTTGTCGCCTAGTGTACCGACTGCCCGTCCGCAGTCGATGCAGGTTAAGGGAATCTTAACCATCATCCCTGTGTACGATCAGATGGACGGCAACAGTGCCGATTACTACTGGCAGTGATCCCACCAACGACGCCAGCGCGAGCGTCCAGCCAGAAACAGCTAGCATCGAGCTTGCGAAGATGATGCCAACGATAGATGCGGCCCATGCTGGATGCATCGGGTGGAATCCTGAATCAATACTACGTCGTGTAATGAATCCACCTAACATGACGACTCCTATCTCCTATCTTAGTGATAGCGTTAGTGAGAGCATCCGTGCTCCCACTCAACGCACGTGTGCTGAGGCTCGAGACCTAGGCGCTTGCGCCTGCGTAGCCGCCCTTGGCGGTGGCTTCGGTGGTGATCAGGATGACATCGCCGTCGCGCAGGGTGGTGTCGCTATCGACTTCCTCACCATTGCAGCGAGCGACCATACCATCCCGCAACCCCTGACCTCCGGTGAACCGATTGATAGCATCAGTGACCGTGACCATCGGACCGTCTACGTCCGAATCCTCAGTAACCTCGTACCGAGAGAAGTCACGTCCGAAGGTAATGCTAACCGTCGGCACCTGTGTAGCTGGCACTGTGGTTGTACCTCCTCTGTTTCTATGCCTTGACTCGTATGGCTTTCAAGCCTATGGTCGTGCGTTACCTCGTTCGTCTACGCGCTCACCTCCTCTCCATTCAATCTCGTAAGGGATGGCCCGCCCAACATGCCACGACTCACGGATCGGGATCGCATCGGGCCTGTGGTCAGCCCATGTATCAATGATGCTCGCCACCCTAGCCGCAACGAACATGCCTACGAAAGCTGTCCCTGTAGCACCACAAGGGATACCTTCGAGTTCGTCGTCGGTAGGTAGGTCGCGCACGTAACCTTCGTATTCGTCACGCAGAACAGTGATGATGGTAGCGTCTAGTCCGCTTGCGCGGGTGTCAATGAACAGTGATACGCCTGTCTGCCGACACCACTCTGCGCCTTGACGTCTCGCTATCATACTATCAGCGCAGGCAATGACTACGTTGGGAAAGGGAATAACTTCACGGGATGGTGGGAAGGACTCCTGTACAGGGACAAGTGGTAGGCCCAGTAAGTGACCACGCAAGGCTACCGACTTAGGCTCCTCAACATCCGATTCTGAGTACGCCTGATTACCAACGTTCCCTGGCTCAACGAAGTCTTCGCCATCCCATAGATCGACGCGCTCGACCATTCTCACGATTGCATGTGCCGTCCATGACCCCAACATCCCTGCTCCATAGATGAGGACGCTTAACTTAGGTGTGTTGGGTGCTAGAAGTTTGTGCTGACGGCTGAGGCGGTCGTTATCAGTTAGCATTTTTCACTACCTCCTTAAAGCTAGTGCACTTGCAGTCTAGGAAAAAGCAGGCCCTAGTTGGCGATTGGAATCTCCCCGTACCACCCATCCCATGACTGAGCCGCTTGTGAAAGCAGACGCATCGTGCGTCCATGTGCGCATCAGAGGAATCAGCTTGCATGTTGCTTTCGCTTCTCGCTAACTGCATACGTCACATCCTCCACGACTCCTATATCGGGAACCCCGCTGTCTGAACCCTAGCCACGCTCGGCGGCTCCCCCCCGTTCTGAAAGTAAGCAGGCAAGCCGTCAATAATACCTACGTGTACCTTCTGCTTGTGATTCTTAACTAGGATGCACGACACATCGTCGTGTGTAGCATCGCATGTGTCTCCCTGCTTGGCAGCGAGTACTGCCGTAGCAAGGCGGTCGATAGACTTGGCGCTGTAGGTGTCAAGGTTCCCATCAGCGAACGTCAACCCCGCTTGTGCGAGGACGACATCGTTGTCGCTTGGCCCGTCGTCGCTGGTGTGATCCCCGTTGATCAGCTTGCGTAGCTCCTCTTCATCCTCCGACTGCTCCCTCGCCCACCACGACGGAGCAGCCTGCGCCATCCTCCCTACCACAGCTCGCACAGGAACCTTCTTCTCGACCACGTGCTCCATCCACGCATCGACCTTCTTCGCCAGCTTGGGATAGTGCGCATCGCCAACGACAACATCCAGCTCAGCCTGCGAGTCCCACGGCTTAGTCAGCTCAGCCCACGCATAGGAGTCACCTGCTACGTTCACCACCAACCCAATCGCATAGGGTAAGTTGTTTCCCACGAGTCGGTTGAGGTTCACGACATCCTTTTGTGACGGCGAAACGCCCATCGTACCGTGCGAGTGCCACATCACGCACCACTCAATCCACTTCTCGCCGTGCTCACGGACGATGGTAGCAAGGGCCTTACTGAACTCGTCGCCGCTAACCTGAAACTGCCCGCTCGTGACCTCCTGCGGAGGAATGTAGATGTCATCCATGACCACCACGTTATCGTCGTCCACTACGCAGTGGCCCATACCATAGACTTCGAGGTTAGGCCGTGCTAGTACCGCTTGTCGCATCATGCACCACGTTGGGTTCGTTATCCACAGTATACCGTTCGTGATCTTCATGTACCTCACCTCCTCTGTGGTTATGCTGACAGTCAACACATGCCTGAGAGTGACAGGGACACCCGAGTGGCTCTCTCCCACACTGGGCGCACGGCGGCGCTTCACGTAGTAGCTCGCGTACATCAAGCACATCGGGACGTACACGCCCGCGCATGTGCGCTACAACATGCATGATATATGGTACGTTATCAGGTTCGGCGAAGCTAGCTGGTAGCCATGTTGTCCAGTGCCCCAGCTCACCCGTCTCACTATGCTGATAGGTTTCACCGTCCCATACACCATGCCAGGGGTTGCGTCCCTCTCGACACATATTCCAGAGGCCCCAGCCTGTGATGCCCCACCCAGATCGTACCTCGCTCTCAGGGTTCCACCCCAAGCGGTAGGCCGAGATAAACCAGAGCAGCGATCTGAAATTACCTATCGTTAGGATACTTTGGAGCGTGTCGTATGCGTTGCCCATGCACAGGTCGCCACTAGTACCGCTATGCGGATGTGCTAACGGAAACTCCTTGGATGTCCGAAGCATTCGTAGGTAGGGACTACGAGCGCTGATACTAAACCACGTCGGCGTGGATGGAACGTAGGTACCGTCCACACCATTGAACATGACCGGCATGAATAGAATGCCAACGCTTTGTGGCGTAATGGGAGAGAACAGGCTAGGTGGGTGCGTGCCAGGGTCGGCGACTGCAAGCACGACGGAACTCTCGCGTACGACCTTAGCCACGTCTGCAAGTAATACCTTCGTATTTGGTACGGGTAGCTGGAGTCGCGTCTCAATCTCGTTGATTCGTAGCTGAGTCGTGGCGATCATATCCTCCGACCGTACCCGTGTGCGCTCGGCGGCTGCGAGATCATCTCGTAGGTAGCCGAGGTTCGTTCGCTCTACTTGGCCACGACTTCGTGACTGCGTCCCTATGCATATGCTACGCGTACCGTAGTGGATTTCCAACCTGTCATGTCTTATCGGCATAACAACAAGGTCGGGCTTGGTCGTCAAGAGCGCAAGGCCCTTCGTGACAGATTCGGGGTCGCGTGTGTTGATATGTGAAACGATCCGTCCGCTTGCGCGTCGTATCGGAATGTCCTCTTGGACAGTACCACGTAACAGCATTTCGATGTTAGCGATTGGCGTCAGGTGATACTCTTGCACGGGCGGAAGCGTTCGAACCTTGGGTGTCTGATTGCGTGAACGTGAGCGCCTAGCGGTAGGTGGTGCCTCCGTCGCTGCCGTCTCGTCGATGGTGTAAGTTGCGGGCATGTGTACCTATCCTCCCGTCGTTACTGATTCCCGTCGCCGTCCAGCCTAAGCGAGCACCCTATGCTCAACACATGGTGTAGTCTGACACTGGGAGCAGTTAATATTAATACCGTCCCCGTATGCAAGCAAGCCTGCTCGACAGGCACAGTAGGGATAGCCAGCGATGTGCGGCCTGTCCGCAGTTACCACACTCAATTGCGCATTGGGGTGGCGCCGAAACAGTGTACGTGTGAACGCGTCATGCCCGTGTATGCATACTCCCTGTAGAGGTCGCTTCGTGACGGGGTTCTGTCTGCGCCACGTCTTATCGGCTAGCACGGTAAGGCCTAAGCTAATATTCTGGCCTGTTCTGCGCACGTTACGTAGGCCGACACCCACGCACCGCGCAACGACTTCTAGCTCGTGTTCGTTAACGTTCTGCACTCGCATAGCTGAACTCCTTGCACCCGAACGCGCTTAGGAGTACGCCCACTCGGTGCCAACGTTTAGCCTCGCATCGGTAGCACCGAACACGCCGGACGCCACCTGTTCTGGGCGTAGGCTTGCGTCGAGTTAGGAACTCGGAACCGCAATCCACACAATGGGTGAAGATGTGACTCTTAGGCATGTTAGTTCTCCTATTCGGCACCTATGCCCGTGCTAGGTAGTTTGACTGGCTCGGTGCCAGTAATACGGTCGATGTGGATGCACTCGCCCGTGACGGCATCGTATACCTCGTCCTCGGCACAAGGCGTAGTCCCTAGCGTGAACCCTGGTGTGTTCGTCGGCGTGGCCTGACCTGTCATCGTAGGTGTCGCGTGGGACTCTAGTGTAGGCGTCACGGTCGGTGCGTTACCGCACCCACTTACGGGAGCAGGGATGATGTCGTGCTCGTGCCCGAAGTGCGCCTGCAACTTACTGTTTCCGTCACTCCCATCGTCGTCAACGATGATGAGAACGAAGCTGCCGCCGTGCGCAGGTACCCAATGGCAGACTTTAACTGGCGTGTGTCCGTTGTCGTGTTCGGGTTTCCCGAAGGCAGACAACACCGTCGCTGTCATGCCCCCGATCACCAGACCCCCGATAAGAACTCCGAGTATCAGGTGTCGCATGTAAACCTCCTCTGTGTGAAAGAGCCAGTCGAGGAGACGACTAACTCGGCTAGGTGGGTAGTCACGTAGTACGCTCACAGACTATCTCCCCAATGTGTGCTTTTGAACCACGTATGTAGCCCAAACAGTATCATGAAGAGAGCGAAGTTACCAACCGTTAACAGCAGGATGATGCCTGCGACTGTGCCAGCGCTCATGGTAGGTTCTCCCTCATCCAATCGTATCTCGCTCGTGATAGTGTATATAACTCACTAGGCTTAACGTACCACCAGGCGCACGCTTCGGCGAAGTCCTCGAGTAAGCTATTCTGACTACTAAACGCCTCCTTCCACGGCCAATCGTGGCCCGCTATGGCTTCGTATGAGACAGCTTCTACTGTCCCGTACCAGGGATGTAGGTCATACTCGCTTGGGCTTAGCTCCCGCCTAATGACGCCATGCTGGTGAGCATGACATAGCTCGTGTACGCGTCTTAGCTCAGGCTCGCTACCCTGTAGTACAACCTCATGCGTTGCTGCCCAGTAGAAGTTATACCAGTAGCAGGAGCCGTCGCTAGCACAGCCCGACGTGTTGACGGTCACGTTTGCGGGTAGCGTAAGCCTAGCCAGATCGCCGCCTTCGATGACCGTCGCCGGATAGCTTAGCAGGTTCGGCGTCGGCTTGTCAACCCCTAATTTCTCCGGCTCAGACGTAGGCGTAGGTGTAAGAGTTGGCGTAGGCGTAGGCGTGTTAGACCTAACCCGTTCCGTACCCACAGGCGTAGGTGATGGGTGAAGTAGATTCGTGGTATCATCATCGCTTACCTCCGTATCGCACGCTATCAAGAGCGCTACGCATAGCACTACTAACGCACGTATCATGGTTCACATGCGCCGCAACACGCTTGTTCGAACCGCCCACGGTCGAAGTGAACGTTATCAGCATCGAACAAGTTAGCTAGCCTGCGTACTACGTTGTCAACTGCGTAAAGGTCTGTATACTGCTGCTGTTTCACGTTACGTAGCACGCTCGCTATTGCGTCGTAGTGTCGCTTCTGGAACATGGGTTGCTTAGGTATCGTTGTCATCGCCGTTTCGCCTCCTATAAGGGTTCCTACCTATTACGCGCTCGACCGCACGCCATCGCATCGTACGTATGGCAGATCGCGTGAGACTCCTGCCTTCCTGCCACTCTTCCGCTACGTGTATAGCGTCGGCAAAGCCTCGTTTGTAGGCCTCCTGTAGCATACGTTCTGGCATTGTCCTAGGCATAGAACGCACCTAACCATTCGGACACTGAATCGGTATCCGATGGCGCGACCTCTGGTAGGCTTACTTGTTCGTGGCATTCGGTACACTGCGCGTGCTTTACCGATGCCTCGTGTAGGTCATGCGCTATGCCTAGATGGCACGATCCGTCTGACCGTGGCTTATCGGCATAGGCTACTGCTTCGATTGTGAGGAACAGTGTTTCGTGTTTGCATGTATTAGTCATCGTATCTGTTCTCCTATGGTGCGCTTCATACGCATACGCTGTCGTTGCGTAGGCAACGCGATAGCTAAACGCCCGCCATCGCCACGATGGACGATGCGAAACGTGTAGTTCTCGGTGACTTCCCGTATCAGATTGCCTATTTCGCTATCCCTAGCGTCTGTGCTACGCCGTCCTCCGTGGCGCGTGAGGTGTGATCGTAAGTCTTGCATTATGTAGCCTCCTGTCCGTCACGGGCCTAGCCGTGGGTAGTCACGTACAAACGCATCTCGCCGTGCGGCAAGCGCCGATCCCGCTATGGCACCGTCAAGACCGACTCCTGCTAGGGCAATTAGCTGGCCCGTCTTGTCAATGGCGAATACGTCGAACGTACCATCCGTGTAGAATCGCAGATAGTACGCACCTGCTGCTGTTACCGCCTGTACTCGTATATCTGTTAGTTTAAGAGCGCTTATTGTTCGCATGTGTGTGTATCCTCCCGTAACACAAACAGGGCGCTTCCCTGCGCCCCATGTGTTTGCTATCGCTTAGCTATCGCTGTTGCTAGCCTTCTAGCTTGCCGCCCGCCTTCGACGCCCGCTTTGTCGCTTGGCTGGCGCTGTTGCCAGTGATCCGACCGCTGCGCTTGCCAGCAGGCTTAGGCGTGATGCCCGATAGCCTGTTCGCCCATGCACTCGCGTACAGGTGCGTCGAGCTGTTCGGGATCAGGCCCATGGTCGTTGGCTGGGTGATAGCTTCACCCTCGCCTGCCATGAACGCCCTTGCAGCTTTCCCACCAGCGCAGATGTACGTCTGCAACGCGTCTACCGAGTGGGCAGCAGCACGGCGCACCATGCTGGCCTTACTCGGGCGCTTCGCGCTAACGGCTGATTCTAGCGCTACCAGTTCCGCGTCGGGGTTCTCGAGCAGCGAGCGCACGGGTTCCGGCGCTTGCGCGACCGCTTGCGTGGTCGGAGACTTGCGACCGTTCGCGCGCTTTGTCTCTAACGTGCCGATGCGCGCGTCGAGGTTATTCAGCACTTTGTTCTGTGCCTCCAAGCCTTCCGCAACGCTCTTCAGTGCGTCTAGAATCGTTGTGTCTGCCATGTGCGTATACTAAACCCTTCCAGCGCGTGTGTTCGCGCCTACTAGCCATATGCCTTGTCGCCTATCGCGTGTGTGTGTGTCACCTACCCTTCCGGCCGTCGCTTCGACCTAGCTTCAGCGCAAGCCTTTGTCTGTCCTGCCTTAGCTAACGTCAAAGCTGGCCGATTCGTCAACCCCGCTTAGATTCAACGAAGCTAGAAAAATAAATCTTTGTGCTTCGATTAACCTAGCAGTCAGATTCAAATGACCGCCACTGACTACCCCTAACTAACCCTAACGTCAACGTCAGCTCCCTAGACTCAACCCTTCCCTTAATCCTAACCTCTTGACACCATCGATAGTGGTAGTAAAGACTTCTAACTAATAACGCAATAGAGCTAAGCCAACTACATGCGCTTGTACGCGAGAGGGCTAATGCTAGATAGTGCAGGTGGTAGAGCGGGTTACATGCGTAGTGGTAGGATACATCCAACACATCCACCCACCTACGCTATAGCTAACGCTCTTGACAGTATGCATGTCATCACTCTTGACAGTAAGGCAGGCAGCTATATTGACAGATTCCTAGGTGGGAGTATATTAATACGCGCGTGGGGGGGGGGGTGGCGCGTATGACCCCATGTATGACAGCGCGCGTGTAAGGGGTCATGGCCGGATCAAGGCTGGGAGTATGATGGACTCATAGGTGGGTACATGATTTTTGCCACGCATAGAATTAATTGTTTAGGACTCCTATCCATATTGACAAAGGAGTCGAAATGTGTTATAGTCACAGCACAGCAGATAGGAGTCTGAATATGGTGTCGTCTAAGAAGGATGCACGTGCGAATGATGTTATCGAGATTGGTGGTCATAGGTATATCCTTGATCCTAGGGGTGACGGTCGGGTGGATAGTCCACCACATAGTAGAGAGCACGTCGGGATTCAGAACCCTACCGATGCCGACTTCCTCGAAGGAAACATACCCGCATATAGCTATCAGCTCTGGGCGAGGAATCAGGAACGGACACAACACCGTCCTGCATCAACTATTCCTCCTAACTGCATGAATTACCCCTGCCCCAAGACTCCACTCCTGGGGCGGAAGTATTGTGGCAACTGGTGTATGAATAGGGCTACATCGAAGAGGCGCTATCGGCGGGAGCATAGTGGTAGTGATCGCTGGCTTGACTTGGTGGGGGGTGCTGCGGTACACTTGAGCCGTCCCTTTCCGCTGTCCTACAATAGAGCTCATAATCTGTTCCAGAATCATATAGGACTAGGAGTCTGCCAGTTTAGGAGTGATTCCGACTACTGCCCTAGCGTTCAGAACCCATACGCTGATCCATCTCAACCACGCTGTTTAGTGTACGCTGTCTACGCTGATGACCTGATGCTCTGGCGAGCGCGCAATCGAGGCCGTCCTGCGCGACGCCGCTATACGACGGAGGATGGTCGTTGGTTGGAGACAGCATATGGAAGGGGACAGCTTGGAGACCCCGACGACAGCGATATTGCCGTCGGAGTTATTGGGAGCGCGTAGGAGTCTAGCAGCACAGGGTCGGCACGTCTTTGCCGAACTCCCGAGCGATCTAATTGTCGCGCTAGGAGACTTAGCAGCTAGAGATGATCTCTGGCGAGGTAGCTATCAGCCAAAGGTGCGCATATGGATACCGCCATATGCGACTCCCACCTTTATCCCTAAGCGCGTCGTGAAGTACGAGCAGCCTATAGGATTCTGTACCTGTCCCGACGGTCTGCGCTGGTTTGGGAGTACTCGCGGGCGGTGGACTCCTCGACCCGTCCCTCCTAAGTACCGCATCGACCCTATCTGCCGCTGGTGTAGCTACCCTGATGGCATCTATCACCAGAAGTGTACCTGGTCGGAGTTTCCCTGGCGGCACTTTATGAAGAGCGGGCTGACGATCCTCGCCGCTCAACCCTATGCACCATGGATTGGGTTCCATAGGTGGCGGAAGGAAATCGAGGAGGTTAGGAGTCACCTAGATAGTAGCTCGATCCCACCCCTTTTGGCGTCACGCGTGCGTAGGATTCTGAACCACGAGCGCATCGACCCGCCCGACGCACGGATGATCCTCAAGCCTATCCGTGCCGAGTGTAGCTATCTGAATCTGGAGATCGTGGAGGCAAAGCTGGCGAGCGTTACTCCTAACCCGAGGTATGAAGCACAGGCGCTCGGCTGGCGAGCGATCATCGCTGCGACCGAGTGTGCTGCCTACGCTCCCGAGATGCTAAAGTCTGACGGCTGTTGGCGACTCCCCGTGGTTCCCGACTGGTATAGTAATCGTATAACGGGTGACTTCATGGGCATCGCGGGTAGTAGGGAGGCTTGGCGACCCTGGTTAGCCAGGTTAGGAGTCGATATGGATTGGGTCGAGCAGAGTGTATAGTATTTTGTGCTTCGGTTAGGGTAGTGGCGTTTTTGTGTTTCGGAAAGGGTGAATCTAAAAAGCCTATATCGATCACTACTTCAGCCTAATTGATGGGGGTTGCTGGAGCAAAGAGTATAATACTGATAGGAGACTGATTAATCTAATAGAAGACTAGGTAGACGCTGATCACTATACACTTTGCTCCCCTTCTTGAAAATTAACCTTGACGTGAGCGTCAGAATGTGTTATAATGCGCAGGCAGGAAGTAGAGGACGATGCAACGTCGTTCTCTGGTAGGCGGATAGAGTACCTCCTCTGTCCACCCACCTCCCTTCCCCTTAACCTTTGTCCGCCTGCCCCTGCTTAGGAGTCGTGATGCCAGGAGTCGTGTCAGACACGTTAGCAATCATCAACACGATAGACACTGCGCTTGGGCTGATCTTCCTAGCAACATCCTACGTTGTGTGGAGGAAGCGTGACCGTTAGAGAGATTGTTCCGCTTGTGGAGCCGCGCGCGCCTCGTCGGGTTACTTCCAAAATGGCGGTGGAGAAGGCCGAGGCGCACGTTAGGCGACGCCTAAAGAAGTACATCATAGGGCTCGAGGAGCTAGCAAAGGGTGTGGTCATAGCTGAGCCTGCCAAGAGGGGATACGGCTATGATGTTGTCCTCCGTGACTCCGAAACAGGCGAGGAGCGCGTCGTGGGGCGAAATCTGACGCTTTATACGACTCCCCCTAACCTAGCAGCCCTACAGTATCTTAGCGACCGTGCTATGGGTAAGGTTCCGCAGCGGTATGAGATCACAGGCGACGAGGGCGGGCCGGTTGAAGTCATCCCCTGGATGCCGCCTGCTGGCTACATTGTTGAAGGCAAGTATAAGGTACTAGAAGATGGCACCCAAGACGAGGAAGGCCCGCCGCAAGTATTTCCAGGCGCGAAGGGTGGTACGAATGACCGAACGCCAGGCCGACAAGAGGGAACGGCGGAAGGCGTATTTGAAGTTGCGGTCGAGGAGGGGTAAGAATGCGTCTGTTTGATCCACACGATCCGCCGATTCCATGGCCAACTAAGATGTTTTGGGGCATATGGCGAGGGTATTGGCGTGAGTATTCGTCTGATGCGCGTGGCCGATGGGCGGCTCTATGGCGCGTTATAATCTATCGACTCGTTATATCGAAGATTGACTGGCCTAAGCGCAACCATATCTGGCCATACTGGGCTCTTGTGCTAGACAGCCCTGCCATACTTTGGCAGAGATCACGGGCGAGGCAAAGGAAGCCTAAGTAGTGACTAAGCCGCTGGGAATTAGCCGAGTGTGTCGTGGGTGTGACCAAGCATTCCCTGTTGGCACGCCACGATCTGGAGGCCGTTACCGCTACTGCTCTGACTTATGTAAGATACGTGTTTGGAATCAACGAACGCGATCCTACCGCACTGCCTGGATGCAGCGTGCGCGATCTCGCGGTTATGATAGCATACGAAGCTGGGTTCGCAAGCTCGATGCGATTGTTTATCTTGGTGGGCGCTGTAAGGACTGTGGTTACGCAACCGACCTACGAGCGTTGGAGTTTGATCACATCAGCGGAAGTAGCCGATCCCACGGTGCGATCTATCGCTTCCTACGGTGCTCTTGGTCTCGGCTAAAGGCCGAGCTGGATCGGTGCGATTTAGTGTGTGCTAACTGCCACGCTATCCGTACGAGTATTCGACGTGCCTCGTCAACGATCTAGCTCAACTCAGCGTGCAATCCGTAAGGGTGGATTGGTTGACTCTAAGGGCGGACGCCTTGTACTTTATCAGACGCATCCAGGTCCTCAGACTGAAATGATGATTTCGCCAGCAGAAGAGGTATTGTATGGTGGCGCAAAGGGTGGCGGAAAGTCTCATGCGCTCCGAGCCTACGGCGTTAACTACTGCATGACCTATCCTGGCGCAACGGTAGTTCTCTTCCGCGAGTCCTTCCCCCAGCTAGAGGAAACCCACCTACTCCGAATCCAGCAAGAGATACCTCCGTCCGTCGCTACCTACGCGACGGCCAAGCACGACCTCATCTTTCCAAATGGCTCCATCTTCATGTTCCGCTACTGCGAGAAGGATGAGGACGCGCGCCGCCACGACACTGCCGAGTTTGATGTTATCCTGTTCGACGAGCTGACAGCGTTCAGCCAGTTTGCCTACACTTACCTCATATCCCGTTGTCGTAGCACTAAGAAGTGGTGGCCTGGGCCTAGGATTCGTTCTGGGGCTACTCCTTTAGGTAGTGGTCACGCCTGGGTGCAGGATCGCTGGCGGATTGAAACCGACGACCCAATGCCTCCGTTCCAGATTTGGAGGACTCCTATCTCCGATGGCGGCATGACCCGACAGTTTATTCCTGCGTCCGTGACTGACAACGAGACGCTCATGGAGGGCGACCCCACCTATGTCACCCGTCTGCGTACCCTCCCTTACGAAGAGTACCAGGCCGCGATGGGCAACTGGTCGGTGTTCACTGGACAGTTTTTTCAGAGATGGAGGCCAGAGATTCATGTTATTGCATCATTCGACATCCCACCCGATTGGGAGCGCTTTCTCTGTGTGGACTACGGATTTGGAGCCCCCTATGCTTGTCTCTGGTTTGCGCGTCCTCCAGGAAGCGATCTTGCTTTTGTTTATCGAGAGCACTACGGCAGCGGAGTTCACCCAAGTGAGCAGATTCGTAAGGCCCTAGAGGTCACATCACGCTACTCGGAGAAGCTCAAGGCCATCGTCCTCGACCCATCCATGTTTAACAAGATGGCATCGAAGGGCGAGAGGCTCGATTCGCTCGCTAGCGACTGGGAAGCGTCCTTTGGGGGCCAGACCAAGATCGTGCGCGGGGATAACCAGAGGATTGCAGGCTGGCGGTTCATGCGCGAGATGCTCGACTGGCACGAGGCTCCGCACGGTGGTGTGCTTAGTGCACCGAGACTCCGAATCTTCTCGACCTGCTCGAACACTATTCGTACACTCCCTCGTCTTATCCAGGACGAGAACAACCCTGAGGACGTAGACGATAAGCCTGGCGTTGAAGACCACTGTGCCGACGCCTTGAGGTATGGCGTCTTGCACGCATTTCGTGGCGGAAGCCGTCCAGGACGACATGGTAGGAGTCTCTATCTGACTGACCGTGGACTTGTATTTCGGGCTCCTACGAGGTAGAATGATACGATGCCGTTAAAATTGAAAAATAATTCCGAGCTGTGGAAATTAGTTGACAGCATCAAGCAATCCTTTAGCGACCGAGACGAAGTATGGAAGAACCGTCGCAAGGTACGCTATCGCCGAATGGAGGATGACCTCAAGGCCCTCCCTCTCAATCCGCGTGTCGCAGACCAGGCGCTTATGGTACACCAGTCGGAAGTCCCTAACCAGGAGACCCACCTGCGTACCAAGCGTCTCGTCGCTAACAAGCCACGCTTCGAGGTCGTCATCTACGACGACGAGCCTAGCGTTCAGCGTCTCGGCCAGGAACTCGAGGACGGTATCAAGGCGCTCTACACCTGGATGAATAGGGGTCGTGTACCATTCGACTGGATGGTCACGCAGTTTCAGCAGGGCGACGGCTTAGGTATCGGGAAGGCGGTCTTCGTCCCTGGACACGGCGACGCGCTTGCCGCATACGACGCCGACCGCATCGTCGAGGACGACGAGAAGGACACCGACAACGACTCCAAAAAGCGCAACCGCGCTCGCTCCGAGTACCGTTCCGCTCTCACCAAGACGGACGACGAATCTAAGGCATACGATAAGGTTACTGAAAACGTCCTCATGAAGGAGCTTCCGCCCTTCCGTGTGGTCGCGGTCGATCCCACCGTCTGCTACTGGTGGGAGGACGACGACGGCATCGAGGTCATCGTGGAGTGCTCCGAGAAGCTACTCAACCCACTCATCGACGCCTTCTCCGACTATGGCGTCCGAATGGACGAATCCAAGAGCCGTCTCTACGTGGAGCCTTCAGGCTCCGATGTTGTAGGTGCGGGTTCTGTACCCATCCATGACCGCAAGGAGCTAGCGGCTAAGGTAACATACGTTGAAATCCGCACGCGCCACGAGATTGCGATCTTGATAGAACACCCAAAGCTAAACGAGAGGCTGCGTGGAGCGCGCCCTCGCAACAGCGACGAACGTGGGATCATCCTTACCTTCGATAACCCCTTTGGCCCGTACACTACCGGCTATGTTCTCGTTCCTGGCGACGTGAGCACCGAGGCCACCGAAGCAGACCGCTTCCAGCCGCCTACGCTTGCGGCCCTAAACTCGGCACAGTCGCTCAACGTTCTGATGACCGCTCAACTATCAGCAGCTTTGGAGTCAGCTTTGGCAGCTCCATACGTGCATGTAAAACCTGAAGACGCGACCCCGCCATCGGACGAGTCCAAGTCTCCCGAGGCTAAGGAGGGCGAGGTTCCATACATCCCTGGCGAGATCAAGCGCGTCCAGGAGCCATCAGTTGAGTTGGAGCGCGTGGGCGACCGTCTTGCTGGCGAAGAGGCTCCCTATCGCTTTAGGGAGGCCCTCTTGGGTGATGCGACATCGGACACCTCTGGGCACCGCCTTGCTATCCAGGTGGCCCAGGCAGACATCCAGATGGTGCCCTACCAGAACGCTCGGGCAGATGCTATCAAGGAACTTATGATGGGCATCCTCTATGCTGTCAAGAAGCACGGCCTGAGCATCTACATCCCGACTCTCCCCGATACACGTCGGAAGGGTAAGAGTGGTCAGCTTAGGGTCGTGAACAAGGCTCGCTTGTCGCCTGACATGGCTGAACTCGACTTCGATTTAGTTGTCACTCTTGGCGCTGAGACGCCTACTACGAAGTACGCCAAGCAAGCCGCCATGCGCGAGCAGGAGGAGGCAGGCATCATCGGTTACGAATCTCTCGTTGAAGAGTCTGCTGAGAACCCTGAGGACGAAATCCAGCGAGTCTACGAGGGTAAGATGCTCAAGGAGACGATGGAGCAGTTGATTCCTGAAACCGTGAATATGGTCGTTAGCGCTGTTAAGCGACGCCTAGATGAGTTCCTAAATCCGCCTATTCCTGAGGAGCAGATGCTACCGCCCGAGGGTGGTATTCAGCCCGAGCTGCCGTTTGGCATGACTCCTGAATCGGGGCTGATGAACGCTGGTGGCCCGCCCGCCACCGATATGAGCGGCCAATTGGCGGGGGTCGGGATGCCAGTAGCGCCTTCTACTTCGGAGTACGGCCCCGCGATAGTTGAGCCAGCAGGGGTCGGACAGGTGCCGATGTAATGGCTAGACCAAAGAGCGAGCCACTTTTATCTGCAAGCTGGATAAATGAAAGAATAGAAAACGTCACGGACAAGGCTCTTGCAATCATGGACGAGATTCTCGGACAGCTTACATCGAGTGGCTACCTGCCTTTGGAGTCACCGTCGGATGCTGACTTCTTCAAGAAGCTAACGCCCGCTCAACGCACCCAGTTTGGACTCGAAACTCCTACCGAGGACAACTTGATTTCTCCGTAGGTGTTGTGTTAACATGCTAGTAGGAGCAAACTAACTTATGGCAATACGAGGTCATCCAGGTGGCCCCCTGATAGGCACGGGGTCTGGTCGTCGAGGCGGGACTGGCGCTAACGTCGCGCCTACCGACACTGGCGACATTGACTTTACCAACCCGCGCACGCGTCCGCCTATTGATCCAGGGCTCGGACGACAGTGGGTATACGATCCTACCTACGGGATGTGGACGACTGAAACTACACCTAGTGGTGGTGGTGACGGTGGTGGTGGTGGCGCGTCCGCCGCAGCTAGCCTACGTGGACAGGATCTCGACTACCAACTAGGACTAAAGGGCGTCGAGGTTGACTGGGCCAGGGTCGGAATCGACCGTGAGCAGATGGATGTCAACCGTCAGCTCGCGCGCGTTCAGCAGGGTGAGCTGGCTGAATCGACCCGATCTAATAAGGTGCAGGAAGCCGAAGCCGCTCGCCAGCGTGCTCTCGATGCGGCATCGAACGCGATGTCGGCCTACATGACGGGCACACAACTAGCAGATGCTCGACGCCTAGCGTCGTTTCAGGAGGCTAGGAGTCTCCTACCGTCTCTCGTAGACCCCAATCAGCGATACCAAGCAGGATACGAACCAGGTGGGCCACTAGCGACTGCGACCGAACGCTTCGGTCTGCCCGCAATGGCTCCCCAGCAAATCCAAAAGAAGACGCTTCGCCCAGGCGATCTTGCTAAGGCTCCAACTAGGGGTCAGATCGGTGGTGGGATCATGTCGGGCATCGAGCAGATCAAGCAAGCAGGAAAGGCACCAGCAAGATAATGGCAGCGCTACCTGGCCTACAGTCATACCTCTCGGGGAACCAACAGAATTATCTTGTAGGGGGCGGTGATATTCAGGCACAGCAGGGCTTGCAGGCGCTCGACATCGGGCGTCAGATGGAAGCCCAGCGTCAGTCTATGGGTCAGTCGCTTCTCGGCTACCTAACTGACATCCAGCGCGACCCCTTCAGCATTGTGCCTGCGCTTCAGGCGTATGGGGCTGCGGGTGGTGGTACACTTGCTCCAGCAGTCGATCTGGCTGCTTCTGGCGGTGCCGGTCGTCCGTCGCCTTATGGGGAGATTTCGTCACGTCTCATTCGCGGACTTTCAGAGTTTGCAGGCGCGACGCCCGTGAACCCTCATACCGGACAACCAATGACTCCTGGTCAAATGGACTACTTGCGTAAGGTAACGGGTGGTGATATTCTTCGTCGCGGGGGTACTGAGCAGCAGGCTGCTGTTGAGCTAGCTCGCGCCGAGGGCAACCGTCAGGGAATCAACCCCGAAGCCTACCGTCTCCCAGAAGATATTATTGGGACGCAGTGGCCGACGGGCGCGCTTGCGGGGTTACAGGGCGCTCTTGGCGGACAGACGCAGGTACAGCCATCTAAGCCGAAGCCGAAGCCAAAGTCGCGTTCGCGTCCGCGCAAGCGCCCGAAGCCAAAGTCCAAGTACACGTCTCAGGTCTCTAGCATCGGGCCGATTAGGAAGAGCTAAAATGGCTAAGGGAGATCGTTCAATGGCAACCTACCGTCCAGGCCAGAAGCGGAGCCGTCTCTTTGCGCGTCTGAATCCTAACTTCTCGTCGGGCCGGTACGCTCCACCGTCTAAGAACCGCGCGCAGCAGTCGCGCCTCTTTCGCACTCAGAATCCCTACGCACAGGACTCCAGAGTAATGATGGCTACAGGAGATCGTTCACTGGGAATGCCGACGCGTACTGCTCAGCCAGTAGGTATGGGCGTGATGGGGCCACAACTCGACCCCACGCGTACTGCTGCTCCTGTAGGATCCGGAGTCATGGGGCCGACTATGGGTGCCATCGGCCAGCCCGCAGCTCAGGGGCCATATGGCCCAGCCGGTCTCAACCCCGAGGCGCAGGCGGCTTATAGTCAGTTTGGGCAGGGTAGTCAGATTAGCGACATCATGCGCGCTCAGTTTGGTGGCGGACAGCGAACTGCTGCACCCGTAGGTGGTGGTGTCCCTGGGCCAGCTATGGGCGGAAACCTTGCTGGGCTACAGGGTCTTGCGGGGCTCTCACCTGAAGACCTCGCTGCTGTCCAGGAGATCGGTGCGTCTGGCCAGATGAACACCGCAAACCCAGAAATCGCTAACGCCGCTCGTCTCCAAGCGATGGCGATGCGTAACAACCCATTTATCACCCGCGAAGGACTCCTACAGATGGCACGCGGATTCGTTCCGACAGAGCAACAGATAAATCCTGCATTTTATCGTTACACGAGCCCTGTCATTCAACAGTCGCTTGCGGGCTTGAGACAGAGCGTAGGGTATCGTCCCGAAGAGCAATCCTTTATCCAGCAGCAGTTTACTCCGATGTCACTACGATGACACAGGTTCGAGGCCACCGACCAAACTTAACGGCTCCAAAGCTACGTCAGATGTCTATAGTTGAGACTGCATGGATGGGTGCTATGGTAGAAGCCGATGGACATGTGACGATTGTTCGTTCATTGGGTAAGAATCACGTAATGCCCAGCGTCCACGTAGCGGTGACTAACGCAGACCCAGAGATCATGTCAGCTTGTCTGCGAGTTACAGGAACCGGCAGCGTGTTTCGTAAGAAGCCCCCGACGAACCTTCGGGAAACTAAGCCCTGCTATCGTTGGAACATTCAGGCTTGGCTCGATGCGCTTGGATTCCTCCGACGGATTAGGCCCTACTCAATGAAGGCGCAGCAGGCACTCAACGATCTCGGCTCTCTATTCGGAGCGCCAGTATAAAGGAGAAACCAAATGGAACATAGTCAGTGCAGCCTCGATATATTCCAAACCATTAGCCACTACTATCAAGTAGTCTGCACTACACATAACATGGTAATCGGTGCATCGTTTTCCAAGCGAGGTGACGCAGAGGCTAAGATGTCCGAACTCTATAACGAGATGTGGGGTATGCCTGGCGAGGAAAAGAAGGTCGTTCATGTCATGGGTGACGGCGGAAAGGGGCTTATGTCTGATTCACCAGGAGTCGCCAGCCACAGTGACACGAAGAAGGTGACGTAGATGCCACTTACAAAAAAGGGCGCTAAGATCAAGCGTGCGATGACCAAGCAATATGGCAAGAAGAAGGGCGAGCAAGTCTTTTACGCCAGCGAGCGCGGTGGCAAGATCAAGGGCGTCGCTAAGTCCAAGAAGCACAAGTAGCTAGGAGCCACTCTTGGCAGTCCGTGTTCCAGGTTCGCCGACGCGCCCGCGTCGTCGTACTATCGTTCCTCTCCCACTAAAGCGTGAGGTTAGCGAGCAGCCGGTTTACCAGCCGCCTCGCCCAGCCCCGCGCCCTGCTCCTATCCCCGATAGCGAGACGTCTCGCGTTGCTCGTAAGGAACAGCGCGAGTACAACCGCGCGGGCTGGAACATGTTTGAGGCGATCAAGGCCCGCCGTGAGGAACTTAGGGCTCGTGACGAGGCCACCGGCGCTACCAAGCAGTTTAACCAGATGGCGGAGGAGGCCGAGAAGGAGAAGCAGGAGGATCAGCTTCGGGGTCTAGCCGAGTCCATGCGCCCCGAGACTCCAAGCGCTACCTATCTCCAGGCTGCTGCCTTTAGGGGTAAGAGGGGGCTTCCCGAACTCGAGGAGGAGGCCCGCGATGCCGAGGCGCAAGCAAACCTAGCTAAGTTTAGCGATTGGTGGCGCAAGGCTAGCCCGCAGGAACAGACATCTCTTAGCGGCGTCTCGATGGGACTCGCCAAGGAGAGCATGTCCGCAAGCAGCTATAAGCGCATCATCGACGCCGCCAAGCGCGACGACTTCACTGCTCCTCGCGAGGAGCGCGAGAAGGCTCAGCGCGTGTTGCAGGCGCAGACCGAAACCATGCCAACGCTCGAGCAGGCGGTGCCGACACTCCTACCTGAGGATGAAAAGGGAGACGACGGCTGGCTGAGACAGATCATGCGGGGCGAACTCCCCAGCCGCGAGGACTTCCTCGGTGACATGGCTCCTCTCACCGACCCTGGCACCTACATAGATATAGGGAAGGGCGTAGGTCGCGTAGCGAAGGGCACGTATGGAGTCACCAAGGGCACGAGCGAGATCGTCGCTGCGCCGTTTGCTTCAAACGCAACCGTCAAGGGCGGTGCGAGCGATGTCTACAAGGGAATACGCGATATCTTCGGGGGTGAGCAGGAAGCCGTCACCCCCCTAACTGGCCCCCTTATTCGTGGATCGCTCGACAACCTAGGGTTCTCGGACGACTCCAAGGATTGGGTGGATCGCCACGTCACGCCATACGTCGTGCCGACCACGTTCGTTGGCCCTGGTGCGATTAAGGGTGGAGCACGAGTCCTAAAGATACCCGCTCGCGCTGCAACCGAGGGGCTCATCAACGTCTTCCAGGGCGATGCCGCAGCCGAACGTGAGGGCCGCGAGCGCAGCAACATCGAGCGCAGCATCGACTTCGTGGCCGGTGGTGCTGTCCGTGGTGGCCTAGACATCCTCGGCCCCGTTGTGGGCAAGCTACTCGGCAGGGACGGGGCCGCAGAGGTTGCGGACTCTATTGCCGACGAAGTTAACCCTCCTCGTCTAACCTTCCGCGACGCGGCGACCCCTCGCGATACCAAGCTGGGCCGTCATACTATCGAGGCTCTCGACGACTCCGGCAAGCCGGTCGGCAAGCTGGAGTGGCGCGAGCCGCCTGCTGGGGAGCCAGGAGTCGCTCATGTCGCAAGCGTTAGCGTCGACGAACCCCTACAGGGGCGCGGCATTGGCTCGGCGCTCCGCCGTCACGTCATGGACGACATGGCCGAGCGGGGCTACACTGATGTCACGAGCGACATCAGCACGCCCGCTGGCGCAAAGTTGGCGTCGCGTTCGGGCGCTACCTTCGAGACGCGCGTTGGCGACTCCCTAACTCCCGACGAAGCAGTTGAGGAAGCTGCGCTTGGCCTACGCGGTCGTGGCCCGAGGTCGCGCACGAAGCTAGATACACGTGCGGGAGCAGAGTCACCACCTACTACCACTCCTGAGACTGCTGCTCCTGCGCGTGCTGTAGAAGTCGCTGAGGGTGAAGACCTCGTTGGCCTCCGTGCCGAAGTTGACGAACTCACCCGTGTCAAGGCTGCGGGCGAAAGGGTTGGTAGGCGGCTCGGAACCGCCAAGCGTAAGCTGGCACAGGCGGAAGCTGCCGCGACTCTCCGTCCCGTTGGGCGTAGGCTAGGCGAGGAAGCTGGTGGTGGTAAGCTGCCTGGCGGCGAGCCTGAACCCGAGCTGGGCACACAGCGCCCACGTGCCGAGGCCGAGGTCGAGGCTGCTGCTGCCGCTGAGACTCCTCCTCCCTCCACGACTCCGAAGAGATTCAAGAAGGGCGATACCATCTACAACCGCAAGGGCCAACCCCAAACCTTCGTCAAGCACGGCGGCAAGGATAACCCTGGTATGGTTTGGGTCAAGGGCGCAGGCAAAAAGAAGCCTACGCTAATCCCTCGTCGAGGACTAACCCTAACGTCGCCAACCGAGACTCCTCTCCCTATCGAGCCACATAAGGTTCGCTTCCGCGAGACCGAGGGCACCGTAGATAAGCTAGGCCATCTTGTACGCACATCAAAGCGACTTCGTGGAGAACAGCTTGCTATTGCCGCCGAGACACAGCAGCGTCAGCTAGGCGCGGCTCATGGCGCTCTTGAGACGGCTCTTGCTAAGCCTGGTCGTAAGCCTGGTGAAGCAGTTGCGGCATTCAAGGCTCAGCTCCGTGGGAAGCGAAATCTACCGATCATTGACCCCCCACGGCAGTACTTTACTGATCCAGAGCTAAACGACCTCGGCGATCTCCTACGCAGGCGCTATCCGACACGAGATTTCGACTATATTAACGCGGACGAAGCACTTGGAAGGCTAATGGATGGCTACCCACTCGCGCCACACCAAATACAACTCCTACAGGGCGTCCTTCCCGATGATGTGCTGACTCACACAGCAAAGCTGACCAAGGGGATCGTTAGTTGGATTGGACGGGAGCTAGGTGCTATAATCAACCTACCGCGCCTGATTCAGATTGTTGACCCCGCATCGAGCCTTCTGCGACAGGGTGGTCTTGCGATTACGCACCCCAAAGAGTATGCTAAGTTTGCCCGTGATTCTGTAAAGATACTCTTCTCTGAGAACTACACGGATGATCTTGTGCGCAATATCGCCAATGACCCCGACTACCTAACGATTCGTGATTTTGGTCTCCGTGGCGTTGCGAAGGGCAAGAGCGAGGGCGGTGCGTTTGACGGCATTGATGAGCACATCTCTGATATGATTAGTCGCGGTGATGAAGCTCCTCCAGGCTGGGCACCACGTGGTAAGGCTAAGGCTCCGCTCGAGGAGCGTCTCACTACGGGAGAGGGGGCGTTTGTTGACCGCATGATGGATGCTATTCCAGGCGTCAAGCAGGCAGGACGTACCTTCCGTGTCGGACTAGGAGCGCTTCGTTTCTACCTCCAGAAGCAGCACTATGGAATGTTTCGCAAGGCAGGTATGGATGATGACGCCATTGGTGGCATGATTAACTTCTTCAACAGGGCAACCGGACGTGGTACGCTAGGGCCGCTTAATAAGGAAGGGCCTGTCTTAAACCAGATATTCTACGCTGCTAGGCTCGTGGCGTCTCGTGTCCAAGTGCCCGCTCATCTCTTTCACAAGTCGAGCGCTGTCCGACTCCTAGCAGCTCGTGATATTCTCGGCTATGCGGGTGTCGTTTCCGGTGCTCTATACGCCGCGCACCTTGCGGGTATGCCGGTCGAGATCGATCCTCGGAGCGCAAACTGGGGTAAGCTACTGATTGGCCCAACACGGATTGACCTCACTGCTGGCTTCGGCCCCATTGTCCGTCTAGCCGCTCGTCTCTCTACCGAGGTTGCGGGAGGCAAGGGCGTGAAGACAGACCTCGGCGACTTCCGCGACATGGACATTCGGGACGCCGTGTTTGCCTTCGTTGAGTCGAAGCTCGCTCCGAGCGCGTCGATTGCGACCGAAGTTACTACGGGTGAGACGTTTGAGGGCCGGAAGCTCGAGGCTAATTGGGAGAGCGCTCGGACGATGGCTATGAACCGCGCGGTTCCGCTGTTTGTACAGTCAATGGTTGAAGCCGTCCGTGAAGGCGGTTGGCCGCAGCTCCCGTGGGCTGCTGGCGAGATGATTGGTTTGGGCACGATGACGTACACGACGCCCAGCGCCAAAATCTTCGATCTGATTAGCGAAGACATCCAGAAGGGACTTATTGATCCTGATGACTATCCCGAACTCAAGAATGGTATTCCGAAGTACCGCAGCGAACTCCACCCCGAAGACCAGCAGGCGTTCGAGAAGCGTCATGCCATCCCACTCAGCGACATCGAGAAGCACTTTAAGCTCCAGAAGCAGGATAGCGTATCGACTACCTACCAGGCGGCTGAAGAAATCAGCACCGAGACCACCGATCGCGTCAGCGATATGGAGCGTGCGGTCGCTGACGGCTCTATGACTCTCGAGGACTTCCGCCTCGGCATCAGCGAACTCAAGTCGGACAAGGTTGCGGCGCAGGCTGTCATTAGCAAGGTGCTCGAGCTACAGGGCGTCGATCCAGATGAGCGACCCGATACCCCAGGCGTCTTGCAAGACCTCTATGACTATGGTGCCATCTTTGACTCCTACCCGAACGCGGACACCATTCCAAGCGAGGGCGATGCGCTCTTTGACAATATTGACTCCTACCGTGCCAAGATCGGCCCCGAGCGAGCAGATGCGCTTGATGACCAGCTCAACCTCGGGTTCAAGGAGTCGCCTCTCTATCGTGAACTCACGACTGACCGCGAGCAGATTGAGGACTCCGGTTACTTCGACCGCTCGGAAGCAGTCTGGGAGGATGTGCGCGACATGGCGCTGGATCAGGGTTATGATCTCCCCGACGACTACTATGCCTACCGTCGGCAGGTCGAAACGGAGAAGGGCGAGGCTGCGGTAGATCGCAACCCTTGGATCAGAATCTTTACGCGCCGTAGCGAGCCGTTCCTCAATAGGTGGCGTCAGAAGCATCCCGACGCGTTGGCTCTTGTCCTCAAATGGGGATACAAGGATGCGTCCGCGCTCGATGCTGCCATTCTTAGGAGTCATGGAATTGAATATTAACCTTGACGTGAAGGTCAAAATGTGTTATACTATAGACCGTCGAAAGGAGGTAGTCTAACTCTATGGCTACCGTAGCAACCGACCCGTACACCTTAGCGCGGACGGCAGACTCCTTTATCGCACATCAACGTGCGAAGCGAGATGCCGCCGAGACGCCCACACAGGATAGTGCTGATGTCACTACCCCAACCCAGCCCGCCGAGGGCACCGATGATCCGACAGTACAGCCCGTCGACTCTCCACCTGAAGATGTCGTAGAGCCCGTTGAGACTCCTACCCAGGGCACCGATGACGCACCTCCCGAAGGTGAACCGGCCCCTGAAGTTGAGGAGCCACCAGCGACTCCTACCGCTGAACCGGGTGAGCTGGACGACGACACTCTCAAGACGCTAGCTGAGGCTTACGGTGATAAGCTATTTACCACCGAGGCGTTCCAGAAGCGTGTTGATGAAGCCGTCAAGCAGCAGGTGGCGCGTCAGACTGACGATTATCGTCGTCAGCAGCGCGAACAGGATGAAGTCGCCGAGCTGCTTGAGCGTGGCGAGGGTGCCGTTACTGGCATGTTCGACATGATCAAGACCGCGCGGGACGAGCTTGGCCGTGCCGTGTCGGAGGAAGATTACACGCCGCCAGCAGGGGGCGTCCTGAACGATGAAACGTTCGGGCAGCACCTTGAGAACTATGGCGTTGCTGTACTTGCCGAGGCCGATGGCCGCTACCTTCGATCTCTCGATGGCGCGGTACTCAACGCGATTCGGCGTCTTCCAGCCCTGTCAGACGAGCAATCCGGTGAGGTTCAGACCATTCTGAACAACGCGACGCGTATCCGCGATGACCCGAACCAGGGCATTGCGGCAGGCTTCTCGTACTTGTCGGGTGCGCTCATTAGCTTCCTGGTAGAGCGAGCACGTGATCAAGGGGTCGCCGAAGAGCGCACACGTGTTCAGTCGCGGCAGACCGTTGCGCGAAAGCTAACGGACTCGGCCACGACCAAGGCAGCCGCAGCGAAGCTGGCCGCAGAGCGTGGAAACACCCCACCTTCTGAGCCAACCGATGCCAAGGGAGAAACTCTAGGCGCACCATCACAGGCGTTGTATGAACGTCTGAAGCGTGAGGGCAAGCATGATGAGGCCCAGCGCGTGGTTGACCAGATGGCTCGCCAGGCTGCTACAATTGCGCGATAGGCGTAGTAGCAGGAATGCTATAACCTGAAAAGGATTTCATGAAAGGAGATTAATGAATTGACTGTTACCGACCGTGAAATGACAAGTACGACGCATAGCGCGTTCCTGTAAAAGCCTCGCGGCCCACTGTCTGGGCGGATAGAAAGCACAAACCGTCCGCTTGCAGGCAGCTAGGTGGGAACGTTAAACCCAGCTCAATTGTTCGGGAAACCCCTAAAGCCTTTTCTGCTGACTAGGCAAAAATGGAAAGGATGAAACAATGGGCAATCCGCAGCCGAAAGTCCAAGAGTGGGAGGTAGGCTACCTTGCTGGTTTTCTTGATGGAGAAGGCTCCATTATGATTAATCGGCATAGTGCCAAACGAAAGGTCTATCTTGAGCCTTATGTGGCAATCTATGGAACAGATATACCAACAAAGGACAAGTTGACTGACATCCTTGACCGGATGGGCCTACCCTACTACGTCGGTTGGGACACAAAGTCTGGCTACCAAAAGCGCAAGTGTTGGCGCATAAAGGCAGTCGGGTACAAGCGTTGTGTTCCTTGGTTAGTAACTCTTCTACCGTACCTCACAACCAAGCGGGTGCGCGCGGAGCTTGCCTGGAAGTATATCCGGTCGCGTCTGTCGAATGACTCGAGACAAAACCCCTATACGCCGGAAGAGCTAAGTATCGTAGATGAGATACGGCTAGCCAACCGTGGACTAGGTTCAGAGACTACACGCTGGGAGCCAGGGCCGTTCTACCCGATTAGGGTGGAATAGTTTGGTTATGGTATAGTCCAGTCTTCTGGGGAAACTCAGAAGTACAACGGATGTGCGCGAAGCCATCGAGTACGAGGAGGTCGTAACCAAGCTGGTTAACACCCAGT
>ERZ1292637.321-Hain-H14-01um-R3-321-length-32253-cov-77_pt2 | contig 30422 bp, 61 predicted proteins | sample MGYA00564405_ERZ1292637 | MGnify/ENA primary metagenome ERZ1292637 (study PRJEB36523, sample SAMEA6512645) | groundwater metagenome | collected 2019-01-09 | study: AquaDiva: Metagenomics assemblies of 32 groundwater samples | reverse complement strand
CTGTGCCGGGGTACGGCATGTAAAGTCCGGTGAGCTGCCGACAATAGTCGGAGCGTTGAAACGGAAATATAAAAAAGATGGGCTTGTCCCTCTAAGTATATAATTACCATTACCATTACCATATCCCTATCTTTGCCCAACTGTTCGGGAGGAACAGAGAAAATCAGACGATGTACACAAAAATTTTTAGCTCGTTTCCAAGACAGAAATTATCCATATCTGAAAAAACAGATGAATGGAGGAGAAACTGTGTAGATGCAGGATTGCGCCTTAGTCAGCAAGATAATTCACGAAGATCATCCAAAAAGACCAAGCAAAGGAATTATAATCTTTATAATGGGATTTTTGATAAAAGCGATTTGGAGTATGAAGTACAGCCCATAACTGGAAAGGAGTACTCCTTTCCGGCACAGATGCAGTATAGGGATATAGTGTCGCCAATCTTCAACCTTCTTTTTGGAGAGGAATATAAAAGAGGTACTAACTTTATTGTAAGAGGTACGGATGATGACACCCACTCTACCAAAACGAAACTCAAAAAGGATAGTGTACTTGCTATGCTTGACGCTCAACTGGTCGGTGGTAGTGAGGAAAATACTACACCAGAAGAAATTGAGAAATACTATACCTATTCATACGAAGACCTGAGAGAATCAATAGCGTCTAAAGTTCTTCGTTATCTCAATCGTTCTCTTACTTTGGAAAATGAGTTTAACGTAGCATGGGAAGATGTGCTTTTGGCTGGAGAGGAAATATACAGCATAGACATTATCTCCAATGAACCCGTAGCAAAGCGGGAAAACCCTTTGGAAATAGATTACTTACTTGCTCCCAATTCATTTATAATGGATGATGCTGAACTTATAGTTAAGAAGACATTTTATCCTCCAAGTAGGATTATTGACGAGTTTTATGAAGACCTCACCTCTGCACAAATAGATGAGCTTGATTCAGAAAAGAAGGATAATGTATTGAACATAAATCCGACTTTTGATCTACCGCAGAAACAGTATATAAAAACCGAAGAAGAAATTGTTAGTTTAGGTGATAATTCTTTTTTAGATTCGGATGGCAATATAAGGGTAGCAACAGTTATATGGAAAAGCAGGAAAAAAATGGGATTCAGGACTTATCTTGATGAGGTTGGTGAGCAACAGGAAGATATTGTAAGTGAGCAATTTAAAAAAGACAAGAATAATCCTGACGAATCTATAAAATGGGTATGGATTAATGAATATTGGGAAGGGACATTGATAGGAAAGGATATTTATATAAATATGGGGCCAAGAAAGAATCAGTTTCGCAGAATGGACAATATCTCAGCTTGTAAATCAGGGTTCGTAGGCACAGTTTATAATGCCAATAATTCAAGATCAGTTTCACTAATGGATAGACTTGTGCCGTGGATATATCTTTACATAACACTATGGTATAGAACAGAGTTGTTGATAGCCGCCAACCAGGGGAAAATAGCACTTATAGACGTATCGCTTATACCTGATGGATGGGAAATGGATAAATGGCTTTATTATGCTACCATAATGAAATTTGGCTTTGTAAATTCTTTTAATGTAGGCAAGAAAGGCGAAGCAGCGGGAAAACTCGCAGGTTCATCAACCCAAAATAAATCATTAGACCTTGAAACGGGCAATGCCATACAAGGTCATATAGATTTGTTGGGTTATGTGGAGGAACGTCTCAGTGATCTTTCCGGGGTTACCAAACAACGCAAAGGATCAATCTCTGAACGAGAAGCCGTAGGTAATGTAGAAAGAACTATCGTACAATCCTCTAACATGACTGAAAAGTGGTTTCAGATACATAACTCCACAAAGCAAAGAGTATATGAAACCTTGATAGAGGTAGCTAAAAAAGCATGGTCTGGCAAAAGTAAGAAGTTTCAATATGTTACAGATGACATGGCTACGGTTTTCTTTGAACTTGATGGTAACGAGTTCGTCAATAGTGAGTTCAATGTGTTTGTAACTGATGCCTCGAAGGATCAGATGGCTTTACAGTCCCTAAAACAACTTATGCAGGTAGCCCTTCAAAATGACAAGGTGGAGTTTTCCGATGTAATAGCTCCGTATCTTAATGATTCTATCGCTGATATAAGGAACAAACTCAAAAAGTCCGAACAGGAGAGGTCAGCAGCTTTATCAGAAGGCGCAAAAAGAACCGAGCAGTTGGAATTAGAGAAGATTCAGGCAGAACGTGAATTTAAGACTGATGAATTGGATAGAATTGATGCCAACAAGGAGTTAGGTAGAATAAGCAAGGAAAAGATTGCTTTTGCGCAAATAGAAAGCGACAGGGACAGGGAGGCAGAAGTCATAAAAACAACCAAAACTAAAGCGTAAAAAGAAATGAAAAAATTGACAATCAAAAAAAGTGATTTGACCATGTTTTTATTTGGCGCATATTTATTTTTAGCATTATGGTTTTGCGGGTGTACGCCGGCTCCACTGGTAAATGATACCTCGCAATTTGAGGCGATTACAAAGGCAATCCAGGACGAAAGATTAAGGATAGATAGCGCCAAAAATGATACCGTTAGGACAAAAAATGTCCAAAAATGAAGGTAAGTACTGATTTTTTTTTAGAAGAATTTGTTGACCCCGTAACTTTTGCGGCTTTCGGGGAAAGCTCAATATGGTTTATTGATCCTGTTATTATCAGGGTGGTTCAATTTATTCGGGGCAGGCATAAGCAGCCGGTAACTGTTAATAATTGGCATATCCCTGGCGGGAAATATAAGGAAAGTGGTTATCGCAGGCCCGACAGCGCCACAGGCGGGAATTTATCGCAACACAAATTCGGCAGGGCGGCAGACGTAAAGATCGTAGGAACTACCCGGCAAGAGTTATACAAAGATATTATTGATAATCAGTCCTTATATATAAAGGTAGGATTGACAGCAGTTGAACATATTGATAGCACCCCATCCTGGCTCCATGTGGATTGCCGTTATATTCCCAACATCAAAGAAATTTTGATTATTAAACCGTAAATTATTATCTTTGCCAATTATTAACCTTTAAATTTTAAAACAATGGGCACATTTAAAATTCAAATCACAGCAGAAGGCGGACACGGACAAGACAGAGATGTCAAAGACGGAGAAATCGTTAATTTTTACAAAGGCGGAAACTCGCAACCCGATGCTTTAGCCAAAACATTTGTAGAAATGCTAAAGTGGCATGGCTCATCCGTGAGCGAGGCGACAATCATCCACTGGCCCGAACAGGAAGGTGAAGTTACTGACGACTTACTTACAGGGGTGAGAAAGGGTAATTTCTAAAACTATTGTTATCTTTGTAAATTATTATGTTTTCAGAATTTTCAACAGAAGAAATAAAAAACAATTTCACTAAATTTAAAAAAATGGAAAAGAAAAAGTTTTTCAAAAGTAAAAGATTCTGGGGAATGATAATTGCAGTTGCCGGTAAGGTGCTGCCAACCTTTTTTCCCGAGGTCGCACCCTTTGTTCAATATCTGCCTGAAATAGGAGCAGGTATATTCGGTGTTGGCTGTATGGATGCGAAAGCGCCATTGAAATTTTAATAACAAACTTTTATTTGTTTGTTTGATTAATTGTTGTATCTTTGTGCCGTTAATAATATGGCGTGTGCAGACGCATGAGATAACAAGCATCCGGTTTAGGGACTGCACTCCCGACTGCCGGATATTTTATTTTATGACACACAAAGAGAAATATCATGCCTATCTCAAAAGCGAAACATGGGCAAAAATAAAACTTGATTTAATTTCAGTTAGAGGCAATAAATGTGAAAGATGCGGGAATAAAAGAAATTTTAAATATTTGCATTTGCATCATTTAACTTATGAGCGAGTATTTAAAGAGGAATGTGCAGACCTTCAATTAATATGTGCCCAATGTCATGCAGTAGAACATGGATTTATAAAACCAGAAAAGAAAAAGGCAATAAATTTGAATAAGGGGAAAAGAATTTTTATAAAAAACCTAAGAGAAAAAATGATGAAAAAAATTATCACTTGCGAAAGTTTTTCATTACAAGTTAAATTACTAAGAATGGGTTGACCCGAAAATTATGTCAATAATTGAAAAAAAATATTTTTTATTGTTTGTAAATTTAATTTGTTTACTTTTGCGGAATGGAAAAGAGAATTACAGTGGACGGCAGGGATTGGTGGTTCGCCGAAGAAAGCCCGGAACATCAACTTTGGTATTCAAATTATTACTGCTCCGATGGTGATGGTGTGTCTTTGTACATTGCGAAGGATTTAGGCGGCTTTAAATTAGAGTGTTTTTCCGGCATCCCGGCAAGCAAGATTTATATTGATGAAGTGGATTTTGGTGTTTTTCAGTACAAACCCAACAAAATTGAAGGGTTGGATTTTAGGGAACCGTTCGAAAACAAATGTGTGAAAATTGCGGATTATATATGTAGGAAATTCTGCGAATATATACCGCCAAAACCAAAACCATGACCATCGGACAGCAGATACGCATTAGGCGCCTTGAATTAAACATGACCCAGGCGCAATTAGGCAAGGAGTTGGGCATACATCGCCAACTGATCTCACAGATTGAACGTGACGCATCTAACGCATCCACGAAGCGCCTGGGCGAGTTCGCAGTGTTCATGAAATTTGTGATTCATATCCCGATGCCCGCAGGAGTGATAAAAGCTGAATAATGGCATTTAATCGCATTTACCCCCTTGATAATCAGCACGTTATAATAACTCCATATCTGGTACAAGCAGAAAAATTGCGCTTTGGTTAACATAATGTTTCTCATATAATGTCGTTTTTGCCATTTTGTATCTGGTGGAAGATTTTTACGAATTTCCTTTTTTAGGTAAATGTTATCCCCTTACTTTGTCCTGTTCAATAATTACAACCATGCAAAAATTCACAAAACTATATAGCCCCCGAACCAGAAGCCATCCTTTGCATGGGTGCCATGTTGAACACTCTGGCGAGGGGGCTTTTTTTAACCTTAATAATAAAGACCCAGAGATGGGCGAAAATAAAATGAAAAATTCAATCAAATTAACACAATCAGGATTTCAGTATTTCTCCTACAACGAAAATTCAATCATGGTTTTTTTAAGCGGCAAGCCAATAAGTGCCGCTATAAACGAATTGCCAAAATATATGAAAGAGGAAATTGGTGATGCGATGCCTGAAAAAGTATTTGGAAAAAAATACTTAGGCAACGGAAAAATCTTCAACATTTTCAGAGGCAACTGTTCACGTGCAATCGCTTTTCAATTTGAAAGCATTGAAAAAGCGATGGAAGCATTTAAACAAATTCGTTGGGAAAAAGAAGGAATGAAAGAAAAGGCAAAAGTTTTTTCAGGCAATATGTGGCTTGGAAATATTGTGAATGACGAATTTCAACCATTGGAAAAACCTGTAATGCAATTGTTGTGATTTGCTTTCAAGCGGGGGTGGATGCAGCCCCCGCAGTAATGCAGCCGATGCCTGTGGCAAGCCAGGGAAAATGCAGAGCCAAAATTAACTAATAAAGACCTGCAATGGCAAAGTAAAATGGAAACCAAAAATCTAAAAGCATTAAAGCGGTTTTTTACAATAAGTGTTGCGGGATTTAATTTCATAGAAACAACCTTAAAAATAATAGGGCAAACGCCAACGTGGAAACAAATTGAAATGAAAAAACTGCATCAGGAAGCGTTGGACTTATTGGAAAAAACGGACTTGATTAATATTAAAAGTGCGCTGGGGACACAGAAGCAATTAGCTACCTTACTAAGCCAAATGGAGCTACTGGCAACACAGCCGAACATACCGGCGAACTTTGAACCGGGTGGATTGAATAAACTTGAAACGAAATGAAACCAAAACTAATAATTACCCAAATCAAAGAATTGGAAAATAATACGGTATTGCCGCATATAAGAGGGTTTACAAACATACCTGGAAATGTATCTTTTGATTACGAAATAAGTGTGCAGGGGATTGGGGATTTCAGTGCTTATGTAGAAGACAAGAAGTTTAACAGTCAAAAATTAGCAGTGGATTTGTTAATGGCGAGAATAGAAATAAAATAAAAGGAATTATGAAAATAAAACTTTCAAAAGCCCTGCCGATCATGTTAAAGATAGCTGCCGATCTTAATATGTCTTTAAAGAAGGCAGGGGATTTTAAAATTTGCGCTGCGAAGGCGAAAAAATATTTGAACGAGAAAAAACAAAAATATGCAGAACGGAAAATATAAAACTAAAAACGGCTCAACGGTGTAATATACGGCAGGCATGGCGGGAAGGTAAGCGTTGAATTTGATTGGCTTGAAGAAGATAACGCCTGTTGTGATTGCAAAGTAAATCCTTATCCAGAAGATGGATATTTAACATGGAGTTGCGATGTTTGCGGTGGGGGTAGTGCTGAATTATTTTTGGCAAAACTTTAAATTAACATTAAAATTTAAAACATGAAAATCTACCTTAAAGAAAATAATGAATGGAAGTTATTTGACATAACAAATACATCAAAGGAACTTACTGAAAGGAATATTAAGATTGCCAAAGGAGTAACGATTGCCGAATGGGTAACGATTGCCAAATGGGTAACGATTGCCAAAGGGGTAAGGATTGCCAAAGGGGTAAGGATTGCCGAAGGGGTAAGGATTGCCGAAGGGGTAACGATTGCCGAATGGGTAACGATTGCCGAATGGGTAAGGATTGCCGAAGGGGTAACGATTGCCGAATGGGTAACGATTGAAAAGAACTCGCCATTCATTATTTTACCAAACGCTTATAAATATATAGCTGTGGGATATACTGATAAAAATACAAAGAAAAACTACATACAATTAGGATGTTATGTTATGCTTATTGAAGAATGGCTTAATAACTTTTGGAATAATCCAAATGAATTTAAAGAAGGAAGTCCCGAAGGTATTTTAAGGTGGAAAGCGTTTAACGATATAAAAAACTATTTAGAAAAACAGTAAACATGAAAAGAGAACCAGTTACCTACCGAGAAACCGAAGGTCGCCTTGAGCAACTGAAGGACTTGCTTTTTGAAATACAACTCCTTGAGGGCAAAATTGAAGCCACGAAAGAAGTAAGCATTGCTTTTCCCGGGGTCTGCGATGTTCATTTCATGAAAAAGACACGCAGGTACGAAAGCGAAATAAAGCGCCTAAAAAACGAATATAACTGCTTACTCAATAAATTAGAGGCGTTCAGGGATGAGGACGAGAAAGCAATCCCCCTGACACAAAAAGATTGGAATTATTTACCTTAAATTAAAAACATGAAAGCAAAAAAATTACTAAAAGACCTGCAAAAGGCGTTTTCCACATTCTTTAAATCACGAAAAAGAAAATACACGGTACAGTGTAATGTATGCGGCAAAAAATACAAGGGTGCGGCTAATTGCCGCAAGCATATTAGAGGGGTACACCCAACGGCTGACCCAGCATCAATAACTAATTTATGAAAAAACCAAAAACAAAATATCAGATAATTACCGGCATCCTGGATGACCTCAAAGAGTTGATAACGGATATTGAACTCAAGCAGCAGCATATCAAAAATGCAAAGAAGGCATTAGATTCTAATTCTTTTTTGTCTTATAATGCTTATTATAAAAAACGGATTGCAGAGTACAAAAAAGAGTTAAAATGCCTTACAAACAAATTTAACAATTTGCGGATTAAGCTACTGCCGATTTTGGAGCAGTGGTAATTTAACAATTTAAACATAAACAAAATGAAAGTAATTGCAGAAATGCCAAATGAAAGAGTTCTCGTATCTGTTACCAAGGACGAACTTGCAAACTTGCTTGGAGAATACTCTAAGTTTGATGTGAAAAAAGAATTTATGGATATGGCTATCAAGAATGAAACTGAGATAGAAATTTCCGACATCTACAAAAAGCATCAGTTAATTTATGGCTTCCAAACCGAAGCTGCTTATAGCAAAGCAAGACATAAATTAGAGGAAATGTTAGAAGCATTAACCCCGATTGAAAACAAAATTGAAAAATTGAGCGGTGGCAAAAAATGAATTAAAAAAAATTGCAGAATGAAATCAACAGCTTTATAGACAAAATAATTATTTTTACTAACTCAAAAATTTAAAAATCATGGAAACAAAAAACGCAGTAATCAAATCAGAACAAACCCCGCAGGCACTCATTGCGCTTGCAATTGAAAAAGGGCTGAGTATAGAGCAACTCGGAAAACTTCTTGACCTTCAGGAGCGATGGGAAAAAAAGGAAGCCGAAAAATCATTTTTGATTGCCAAAAGTGGTTTTCAGGGCAAATGCCCGCCATTAACAAAATCCAAAAGTGTTGGATATGAAAGTAAGGCAGGCGGAAAAGTGGGATATAATTATATTCCGCTCGGCAAAATAGTTGAGCATATTAAAGAATCATTACATGAATACGGTTTGTCTTTTCGTTGGGAAACAAAAGAAATTGATAATGTGATAACAATTACCTGTGTTCTATCGCACATTGACGGACATTCCGAAAAGAACTCAATGTCTGGAAAACCTGATGCCACCGGGGGCAAGAATGAAATACAGCAGCGAGGCAGCACAATGACCTATTTGCAGCGTTACTCTTTAATAGGTGTGCTTGGAATTAGTTCAGCCGATGAAGATGTAGATGGGCAACAGCCAAGCGCAAAGGGGCCCAATATTGAGGACTTAAAAAAATCCGAACAGGCATTTGTTACGGCTTGTTTGCTCATTGACGATTTTACGGATGCAAAAGAATTTCAGGGAAAATATAAGGATATTTTGGCTAATTGCGTGAAATCCGGTTTGCTCAAAAAGGACGAAAAGAAATTAGTAGATTATATCAATGCAAAAAATCATAAATTAATAGCTGATGCAAAAAAAGCCGGAGTATCATCAAAGTAGAATCAAAAATTATTTTCGTTGCCCGAAAATGTTTGACTTATCCATAAAGATAGAGCCGGAAATTGGCACGTCCACGCAGAACGTAATGCGTGAAGGGCAACTATTTGAAGGGTATGTTTTGGGCTTTAAAGACGACAAAAACGAAGCTGAATTGATTGGTAGAAAAAAGCCGGAAACCATCGCCTCGTTGCGATTACAAGCCGAACAAATTGCCCCGATTTTTAAAACCGGTTTAGCGTATCAAAAATTGAGATACGAAACACCTGAATATATCCTGGCGGGGGAAGCCGATCATATCGGTACATTAGATTGGGATTACATTTTCAAATACACCGGGGAAAACATCCCGGTATTAGGCAAATCAATTAATGACCTGAAAAAGACCGGCTCCATAAAATATGTCTGGAACGACTATTCTAAGAAATCCGATTACATCCAGGCAATTATGTATGTCTATATTCACTTTAAAAACACCGGAGAACTCCTGCCATTTGTTTATGTAATTGTTGAGGACACTTACGATAAGCCGATAGTTAAATTTCGCAAAATCTTCATTCAGGAAACGGATTTTGAATGGCTTGAAAACATAATCAACGTCATTCATAATGACTTATTCTATTGCGCAACACCCGGCTTTGAAAGTTGCGAAGGCGGCAAGATGGGTAGTCGCTGTTGGTGGTTGCAGTGGTGCGGGGCGGGAAGGAACTATATCGGTGAAACGGAAATCGTGGCGTTTGGGGATTTAGCGGATAACAAAATTTAATTATAAACCGGCAAATAAGATTTATTCAGATTTTGTAATTCTAATTTTGTAATTCTAAACAACTAAACATGAAAGCAAAAGATTTAATCAAAGAACTTAAAAAGCTCAATCCCGACAAAGAAGTTATGATACAGCAAGGTGGTGAACATGATTACATGACTGTTCACGGAGTAAAAGAAATGGAAGTGTTTGATGAAGATGGAGAAGGGGATGTGCCAGACGATGAAACAGGAATACTCAACATAATAGGAGTACAATTTGTATGACATTATCCAAAACTTCAACCAAGCAGAAACCAGGTAAACGCAAGCGATGGAAACCTTGCGGAGAAGGTGTCAATATTTGTAACTGCAAAAAAGCAAGTGAATGTGGATATATAGAAATTTATGCGGGAATAGCAAGGTTAGAGAGGGGGGAAAACATTTTTGAAAAATTTTAAAAATTAAAATGAAAAAACATTTAGGTTATGGACGAAACGAAATCATCTGCGATAAATGTATGACCGTTATCGGAGTTGATGAAGATAATGAAAACACAATTTCAATTAAATATAAAGATTTGAATTGGGGACACGAATGTCGGACTTGCAAAGGAAGGAGAGAAATATATTATGATGATTTCGTTGACCCCATGAAAGCGTATCACTAATTACCCGTTTTAATTTTGGGTAACAAGGATGTTACCGCAACTCATATCAGGCAAAAAGAATGTTAATAACTTTTAAAAATTTCTGCACCAGGTGTTTAATATTGCGTAAACTTGTGGCGATTAAAATGTCTTGAGCTATGAAATTCCAAATTTCTTATTTATAATAAACCACGAAGGGGAAGGGTGCGCTCCATTCTGATAGCTCAGGACAGCCACCCCCAACCGGAGTGGGTATTAAAAAAAATTGATATGATAAACAGAGAAATAAAATTTAGAGCATTTGACGATGGTAAAATGATTTACGAAAAAAACATTTTGTTTGGTCGTTTTTATGAAGATAATCTAATTGCACGATTGGCTAAATTTTGGCACACCATCCGTGATGATAGCCATATTATGCAATTCACTGGACTGAAAGACAAAGACGGAAAAGAAATCTATGAGGACGACATTGTAAAAATGTATTCAGGGCAAATAACAGAAATTGGTTGGGGTGATTGTGGTTGGATGTATTTGAATGAGCAACGAGACCCAAGACCATTATTGCCAGCGATATGTAGAAAATTAACCGTAATTGGAAATATTTGCGAAACTCCAATTAAAAAACCATGAACCCTGTTGAAAACTTTTAAAGATTATGCGAGTTTTTTTATTTTTATGAGCAATGATTGACCTTCATTTTCACCCATTCAGAAAAGCGCTGATGTTGTCGTTAAATGAAATGGCAGTATTGAAAGAAATCTACGACCTTTCAAACAATACTAAATATAACGGTTGGTGCAGTAAATCAAAAGCCAATATCGCTGAAACATTAGATTTATCCAGGCAATCCATTCAAACAATTATTTCAACGCTTTTGCAAAAAAACTATGTTGAAAAGGATAAAAACGGTTGGCTCCGCCCAACTGATGAAATAAGGGAATACGCACAGGAACGGAAGAATATCGGATTTATCATTTCGGCAGATAACTACTCAATAGCGACTGCCAGGTTTAAAGAAATAAAAAACAAGTACGACATGACCTGTAAAGAAACTTTACAGGGTGTAAAGAAACTTGACACCGAACCTGTAAAGAAACTTGACACAGGGTGTAAAGAAACTTTACACGAGGGTGTAAAGAAACTTGACATAAGTATATCATTAAGTAAGTCATTAAGTAATATAACCCCTATACCCCTTTTGGGGGAATTTGATAATTTCAGAAAACTATACCCCGGTACTAAGCGGGGTAATGAAACGGAGTTTACGAACTTTATAAAAAAGCATGAGGATTGGAAAGTGGTTTTAAACTACCTATTACCAGCTTTAAACAAACAGATCGCCTGGCGCAAGGAAGCCGGCTTAACACAGCAATTCGTACCACAATGGGCTAATCTTCAAACATGGATTAATCAGAGAAGGTGGGAGGAAGAAATGGGAAAAATAGCAATCCAATCCCAACCGGGTAGGTCGGGGCCAACAATAAGGATGATATGAAAGAAACAAACGAAAAGGTTTATAGGTGTGATTACTGTAATACTGCAATAATCCAAAAAGGTTCAATGACTTTACACGAAAGAATGTGTAAAAAGAATCCCAAAAATAGGCATAAATGTTTTCAATATTGCAAGCATCTTGTAAAAGACACTGAAGGATCCAGTTTTTGTATAGATGAAGATAGGGTGTACGGATTTTCATTTCATTGTGCATTAATGTCTGACAAAGAAATGTATAGTTATAAGCTGGAACGCTTTGAAAAAAATAAAAAGCGATGCGAAAAAATGGAACGAATGCCTTTAGAATGCGATAAATATGAATTGGACACCGATAAGCACCATGATTATAACCCTCTTAATTCTTGAATTGTGCGTAGGGAAAATATTTTAACAAAGAAGATGAATTATTTAGACACAGAAACAGGAAAAATCCCACCCCAAGCTATTGAATTGGAGGAAGCCGTCCTGGGCGCCATCATGTTAGAAACAGATCGTCTCAATGAATCTATACAATTACTATCACCTGAAATATTTTATAAAGACGTGCATCAGATAATCTTTACAGCTTGCAAAGCACTTTTCACCGCAGGTATGCCGGTGGATTATTTAACCGTCATAAACAAGTTGAAAAGCACCGGTCAGCTTGAAATTGTTGGCGGCCCCTATTACATTACACAGCTCACTGCAAAAGTTGCCTCAACTGCCAATGCAGAATATCATATTAGAATTATCACCGAGAAATTTTTAAAGCGAGAGCAAATAAAACTCGGTTCAGAAACAATGGAATCCGGCTACTCTGATGAAACAGATGTCTTTGATGCCCAAAATGATCTTGAAAACAAAATCTCAAAACTGAATCAATATATAATCAGCAAGGACTACGAAGGCGATATTGCAGCTGATACTGAAAAGGCATTTACATTCATTACGACACCCAGGGCCCAACGGCTTATGGGTATAACTACCGGAAGCCAGCGCCTCAATTCAATTACCGGTGGATGGAATAATTCAGATATGATAATAATATGCGGCAGACCTTCCCACGGCAAAACCACCCGGGTATTGAATTTTATTCTGGAAGCGGCTTATGATAATAAAAAAGTTGCTTTTTTTTCTTTGGAAATGTCTAATCAATCCATAATTACAAAGTTACTTTCGTGTATTTCCGTCATTGATTCCCATACGATTAAATTTCAGGAATGGACTTTAGTTGAATCTGATACATTTTTAAAGGCAAAAGAAAAGTTAAAGACACTGCCTATTTATATTAATGATAAAAGTGGAATTTCCCCTAATTACATTAGAACGGTTTGCCGAGAACGTAAAAGAAAATACGGATTAGATATTGTATTTATTGACTACCTTCAACTCATGTACCCCAGCGAAACATATAGGGGTCAAAATGAGGAAAGTAAAACGGCTGAAATTTCCAAAGCCATAAAAACTCTGGCAAAGCAAATGAATATTCCCATCATAATTGTAAGTCAATTATCCCGGGAGCCGGAAGCCCGACAAAACAAGCGACCAATGTTAAGCGATCTAAGAATGTCTGGGCAACTTGAACAGGATGCCGATGTAGTATTGTCTGAATATCGTCCAAGCGCTTATTATGACCAGGGCAAAGACCCGGACTACAAGACACATGGAATTGATGAAGCTGAATATAAGCAGATAGCTGAATTAGGTGTTTTGAAAAACAGAACCGGTGAACCGAATGTAGTTATCAAAGAATATTTTAGGGGTAATATATCCAAGTTCTATGATAATTTCGGGAACACAGCGCAGCAAAATTTTTATGAAAAAGAATTGGATTTTTAACTATGACTGCAACATGGAAGATTTGATTTTTGAAAAACAAACAACATGAAACACGCATCACTGTTCACCGGCATCGGGGGTTGTGATCTTGCCGCAGAATGGCTTGGTTGGGAAAATATATTCCAGGTTGAAAATAACGAATTTTGTCAAAAGAAACTATTAAAAAACTTTCCAAATGTTACGAAATATAAAGACATTAAAGAATTTAACGGAACAAAATATGCAGGTAAAATTGATGTTCTCACCGGCGGCTTTCCCTGTACCACTTTCTCAATCGCAGGAAAAGGAGCAACTGACCTTACTCTCTGGAAGGAAATGTATAGAACAATTACAGAGATTAAACCGCCTTACGTTGTTGCAGAAAATGTTTCTGGAATTGTTAGTAGAAAAAACGGAATGGCGTTCAACACTGTATGCTCTGACTTGGAAAATTATGGGTACGAAGTCCTCCCGCTTAATATTCCGATTGCAGGCAAAGGCGCTCCACACAGAAGGGAACGGATTTGGTTTATTGCTTACTCCGACAGTTTCCGATGCGACAATGAGAAAGAAAAGAACCGACAAATTATTTGTAACGAAAAGCGGAACGGTGCGACTGAGGAACAAAGCGGGAGGGAGCAGCAATGCGGGATTAGTAAATCAGATAGCAATTTTGCCAACTCCGTTAGCGATGGACTTCAATCAGGGGATAGTAATGACCTGCAAATACAGGACATCAAAAAACGGATTCAAGACAACGGGAAGCCTTCGGGATATAATAGCATCACAGAGGCTACCAACACCGATGGCAAGCGATTACAGGGACAGAGGAAGTATAGAGGACAACTGCATACAGAGCCGAATAAAGAAAGGAAAATCAATAGAACTTTCAATGAAAATCAATTCAAAGAAAGCTGGTATGAAGTTGCAACCCGCCTTTGTAGAATGGATGATGGGATACCCAATAGGGTGGACAGAATAATGGCACTTGGCAACTCCATTTCGCCAATATTGGCGTATGAATTTTTTAAATGTATAAACGAGATAAACAACATGACCGCTAAATATAATTAGAATGAAAACAGAAAAGGAAATATTGAAAATGGGTGATAAAATTCTCACAGAGGATATGAAGAATCTGGTGCGATTAAACAGGGAGGAGCAGATAAGTTACAATACAGGATTTTATACCGGATTCGTAAAAGGTTATAACGAAGCGATGAATCAGGCAGCAGAAGCAATTAAAGAAATAAGTCATGAAAAATAAAACCAAATACACCGTAAGAATTTGGTATTATAATTACCAATGGACGGGCAAAAAATTAGCCCTTGATAAAAGTAAACTCATAAGAGAAAAAATCATTTGTAAAGACATTTCTGTTTGCGGTGAAAAAAGGTTATCATTTAATCAGGGCGGGTTTTGTCTCAATATTGATACAAAACAGATGGAAAAAATAATAATTGAAAAACAATAAAAACAATATGAAAAATAAAAACTCAAAAAAAGCAAACTATGGAAAAGATAAAAGAATTAGAGCTTCAAATAAGAATAATGGCAAATATTATTGATACTCAAGAAAAGATAATTGCGGAGTTGAAGCGAGTATTGCCACAAAGAGTTATATTCGTTGGTATGTTCAATAAACCGAACAAACAACCATTGGATAGTAGTACAATGACGGGTAAGGTTATTGATAGGATTATTGAAAAAATATCTGCTACCTGTATCAAAACCAATCTTTGTGATATTGATTATTTTCCAAAGGATAAAAAAATAATATTGGCTTGTAATTTAGAATGGAGCAAGAGACATCAACCTACAAGTGATACAGTAATAGTATTGCTCGGAGGATGGGTGCAGAAAAACTTTTTATTAACGGAAGCAAAGATTATCAAGCTAACGCATCCGGCCGGTATTTTTGGAACTAAGAACAAAGACGAATATATCAACGGTGCGGTGGCACAAATTAAATCAGTGATAATAGCAAAATGAAACTATTTGACTTAATATGGATTTGCGGCACTTTGTCCGAAGTTATTGCTCGCCAGAAGCCGATGAAATTTTGCAAAATATTGGAAAACAAATACCGGAAAATACCGGATTACAAGGGCGGGAAATTTCAGTATAGGTTTAATTCAATAATTTAAAAAATAGAAAAAAATGAAAAATTCAAATTTAATGTTAGTGGAAGTGGCTTCGCTGACAAGGAATGAAGTAGTGCCACATTATCGTAAATTAATCCTTAGCAGACCTTCCGATGAAGAAGTGATAAGAGTTAATCAACTAATACTTTCAAAATGGAAACCATCAGGATTAATTTACATAAAAGAAAAAGCATGGAGAGGGTTGTAGTCATTTCCCATTTGAAAGCGGACTTATATTATATGATGAAATTATTAAGTAATAACAAAAAATTATGATACCGCCAGAAGAATTAATGACAAAATTTGCAAACAAACATTCTTACGAAACATGGGATGAACTTATGTATGACTCCCACGCTCATTCACAGATTGAATATACGAGACGGGTAATGCTTATTTATGCAAGGATAGTCCGGTGTAAAAAATGTGGGCATTGGCCAGCAAAAAACTTGCATAAACCCCCTGCTATAAAATCGTTTTGCGATTGTAAGGATAATGGTTACTGGAAGACAACGAACGGAATCAAGCATTGCACCTATTGTAGATTGCCCGTTGTTTGTGGTCAGTTTTGCCGATTCGGATGCCAATTAAGAGATGGAATTTGGTATGCAGAAAATGGTCATAGATGCGCAGGTATTGGAGGGCAAAATTGCAGCCAATGTTACGCAGCTTTGCGAAGGGCGGCATTTAACCACAAAACTTGATTAGATGACAAATATTTCAATTACATACAGCGGTTCATTAGAAGCAGAAACCCCGCCTTTTGCAAAGGTGATGTTACCTGCCGTTTATTATGAATACGGAGGTATGAAAAGAAACCAAAATACAAAGTCGCATATCTGCGATGAATATGGAAAGGTATTATGTGGTGTGAAATCAAATTGGATGGAAGCAGGACAAGAGATAAGATTAGATGGATTTGTAACGGGAAGAGAACACCTTTTTCCAATGACAGATAAGCGACACAATACTTATCAAAAATGCTTCAAGAAATGGAGAAAGCAAAATTGCAGCCAACGGTTGCGGGTTAATGTCAGTAAAAAAAATACCAAAATGAAAAATAAAAAAGACATTTTTTTTATTGCATTTAACCCGATGTTATGTGAAGGTTGCTTCCACTACACTTCATTCGGAGCGAAAAAAAATAAAAGAAAAAATTTTAGGGAGGGTTTTTATGTTTAGTTATTACGGTTCAAAATCAAAAGTTATTGACTGCTATCCTAAACCGAAGCACGATAAAATCATTGAGCCGTTTGCAGGTTCGGCACGATACGCTCTGAAATGGTTTGAGAAAGATGTTTTGTTGGTAGATAAATACAAAGAGATAATTAAAATTTGGCAATGGCTACAACAATGCTCTGCGGGAGATATAAAGCGATTGCCCGACTTGAAGAAAGGAGATGATATACGCAACTTTACATTTGATTGCAATGAGGCACAAATGCTAATGAGGTTTATGATTGGTGGCGGATTTGCTCACCCACAATGGATTGTTTCACCCCAAGGATTTGGAGGCGGAGTAATTTCAGGAAAGAAGAAAATCATAAACTCATTACACAAAATAAAACACTGGAAAATTGTTTGTGCCGAATATACTGAACTTGAAAACGAAGAAGCGACTTGGTTCATTGACCCGCCTTACCAATTTGGAGGACACAAATACATTCACGGAAATAAAAACATTGACTTTGAAAAGTTGGCAAGCTGGTGTAAAGAACGAAACGGACAAATAATAGTTTGTGAAAATACCAAAGCTGATTGGCTGCCATTTAAGAGAATGAAAGAAATGAACGGTTCAACTTTCAAAACAACAGAAGCGATTTATAGTAACGAAAAAACTCATTATGACAACGAACAAATCCTTTTACAGTTTTGAAAAAACTGATAGAGCGTGGGGAAAATTTTTTCTTTTATTTTTTCCTCAAAGTTTGCAGAAACCTTGCTACGAAGCACGGCAACTTTCACATAACATATATTATCTGCACCTGTTAAATTAAAAAACAATGAATTATGAGCATAGAACTAAACGAAAATCAGCAAAAAACATATAATTCCACACTGAAATTATGTTGTGAAATTGAATCTGCAATGGCTGCTACTGTTGAGCCGACAGACCCATCTGGAATCTCGGCCCAGCTTGAAAACTTGCGACCCTACCTTGCCAACTGTTCTACAATGATGAGTAATGCTACGGCAATTTATAATTGGGCAAAAGGTGAAGTGGCGAATTTAATAATGGTGAACGAAAAGTTAAGTAACTGTAAACAGACGATTTTACTACATTTTATTTCCGGTCAATTAGCAAAATATTCCGGAATATACGTCAGATGCGAAAGCATTGAAAAGAATTTACGAAAATCTATTGAGGGATTGGTATCTTTGTTATCATATCAAAAAATGTTAGTTACTCAAAATATATCAGGAAATTGACAGGTCATAAAAAACAGAAAATTATGGATTTAAAAAATCAAATTCAAAAAAGAGAAATTAAGTTCAGGGCATTATGTGATTATGATGATACCGCAAAAACGATGGTTTATTTTGAATCTGCCGAATGCGATAATGGAATTTTTTGTATGCCAACTCCGAACAATATTAGCCACATTGACGAATACTTATCTCCGTTAATGCAGTTTACCGGACTGAAAGATAAAGCAGGAAAGGGCAATGATGTTTACGAGGGAGATACCTTTGAAGCGATTTATAAAGATTGTCCCGATGGTTATTCTATCCTGGGTAAGGATACAACGGTAATACGGATAAAGGCAACAGTTGTTTTTAAATGGGGGGGATTTATGGTTGAAATGATGCACCCGGTTGAGAAAAAATTAGTATATTCACGCCTTGCAGATTTCTTAGAGAATGAGGAAAAGATTGTGAATGGAAATATTTATGAAAATAAAGTTTAGCGAAATGACCTGCCACTGGTGTACTAATTTTAAAGACAAGACGAAGTTTTGCAGCGAGAGCCATGAGAAATTTTATCAGGTTTTCCGGCACAAACTTGAAATTGAGCGGTACATACCAAGGCGGGTTTATACTGAAAAGGAGCTGAGGCATTTTGAATACATTAAGTGGATTTTAACAACTAAAAAATGAAAAACGAAAGTAAAAATAACGCAGAAGATATTAACAATGACACTGAAAAATTGTTGTTATCTGATGTTGTAAAATCGGTTTGCATCCACTGCGAAAAACCACAAGATGAAGCATGGTCGCCATATTGTTCATTCTACTGTATGAGTAACCATTCAATAAGTAAAACATGGAAGCAAAGCTGATTCAAAAACAAAACTAAGATTTTTAAAAATAAAATATGACAATATCTCAATGTCCTCATTGTGGAGAAGTAGTTGATGAAACGCATGATATTAAACAATGTGAAGAAGAAGAAGAAATAGAGTGGCATGAATTACATGATGATGAACTTGAAGAACGCAGAGAAAACAGATATGAAACTATATGAAAGCAGTAGATAAAAGATTGGATGCCCTTTGGTCGGAATTGGTTAAATTAAGGGCTGGTAATAAGTGTGAAGTTTGTAAAATAACTCGTAATCTAAATTCGCATCATGTTTATAGCAGGGCAAAAATGTCAGTACGCTGGCAGGTGATTAATGGTTATTGTCTTTGTGTTAATCATCATATTGGAGTAAAATTTTCGGCACACAAATCGCCTAATGATTTTGCCGAGTGGAGCAAAAAAGATAGAGGGCAATCATGGTTTGACCTGCTTTCTGCACAGGCAAATACTATAAGCAAGCTGCACGTTTTTGAGAAGGAATTATTAGCAAAAGAATTGAAGAAAGAAATAGACAAATACAAATAAACATAATGGACGTTACAGGTTGGGAACTATTATTGATATGTGCTTTCATTTATGCGCTTGGCGTGCTAATAGGAGTAATAGGAAAATATTATGACAAAGATGAAAAGTAAAATATCTCCGAAATATTTGGATTTAAGCCGGAAATGTATAATTTTGAGATAGCGACAAAGTAAGCCAAAGAATGATTGTTAATATTGACCAAGATAAACAATGTGGGCAATGTTCCGCATTAAACCAACACGAAACTGTTTGGCGTGGAAACGAAAACATTATTAGATGCCGAAGATGTGGACACGAAAAAGTGATTGCAGTATTGACAACTGCTTCCACAACAAACACACCGATAATTTATAATGCGGAAAAGTTACCGAGTAAGGAAATTTTTTAATAGTCCTATAACTTGCGGATAGCTGCCACTCAATCAGGCAACAACTAATTGTTAATAAATAAGTACGAATTAATTAGGATATTAAAAACAATAGATTGTACTTTACCGCATGAAAACAAAACCAATCAGGAAACGCAGACCAGGTGGAGGCAGGAAGCCCCTGCCAAAGGGTGAAAAGTATAAGCAACTCCCCACATTGTCCTTAAAAGAAAAGGACATTAAAAAATTGGGTGGAATGGAAAAGTGCAGAGCCATAATGGCAGAAGCGTTGAGTATCAATTTAGAAAAATTCTGGTTGAATATCATGTTAGAAAAATCCCATGACCTACTTTAATTACTATTCCACAGAAATAGACCCCGGGAAAATCGGATTGTCCCTTGTTTTCCACGCAGGCGAACTAAGAGACCCCTATATAGAGGATATGTGCAGGGACAGGCGATTTTGGGGGCTAAGTTTGAGGATATTTATATTTCATTTTGAGTTCGGAGTAGAAACCGTTAATTGATTGTGAAGACGAAAAGAAAATTTTTAATAAAAGCGAAGGATGGGCTTTAATCATCCAATTTAGTAATCAATAAATAACAAACAAATGACAGAAGAAATAAGAGCAATAATTGAGAAAAACCTACCTGCACAGGTTGGAACTGTTTTGAACGAAGTTTTACAACAGGGCGAAAAAGATGCAGCAGAATTAAAAGCTACTGTGATAGCTTATGACGATGCCCGAAAGGAAATTGAAAAACACTTGATAAAAATTGAAGAATACAGACAATTTGACAAGCGTAATTCAGAATTAGGGGCAAGAGAGAATGTAGTTGCAGAAAAAGAACGTAATCAGAAGGTTTTTGAAGCTGAAATAAAAGCAACCGAATCCGAAAAGAGAGCAACTGAATTGGCTGGATTTGTAGGTATGGTTTTCAAAAGCCCTGTTTATAGAACTTCAGTTTTCGGAAGTCAATCTGTAGCATCTGGACAATATGGAACACTACAGCAACCGTTTAATACTAATGTTGAAAAACACGAAGATTAATCATTTAATCATTTGTTATGAAAAAACCAAAGAGAAATTACCAAGCCAGAATAGTCATCTACGGACTACCTGAAAACAAAGACCGGATATGTAATTGGTTGATACAGACGGCTAAGCTGATTAAAAAAGAACCCGAAAAGTATGCAAAACGCTTTGTTGCAAAATTGATGATTCCAACCTTTTGAAATATGGAATGTTTACAAAAACACACCACCACCTCTGGCATGGAATGGAACGACTTCTTAGAATTGCTGAACCGGCTCCATACAGACGGCAACAACAGGTTTTATCTACTCATAGGGATTGGGTGTTACACCGGCTTACGTATCAGCGACATATTAACCCTCAAATGGACTGATGTGCTGAATAGAGACACTATTCGCCTACAAGAGAAAAAGACAGGGAAACCCAGAGAGATCAAGTTTAACGGCAAACTCACCAGGGTTATCAATGAGGGATGGGCGGCAACAACTGGCAGAGACAGGGAACATGAATATATTTTTAGTAATCGCTCCGGCACACCGTTCAGCGTACAGTACGTAAACAGGGAATTACATAACATATTTTTCAAGTACCAGGTAAAAGTACAAAATGGTAGCAGTCATTCACTGAGAAAGACGTTTAGTAAGAGGGTTTACGAGCAAAACGGCAAGACAGAGGATATACTTATAGTTCTCTCTAAAATACTAAATCATTCAAATATCGCTATTACAAGAGAATATTTAGGACTGACGAAACAAGTTATTGATAATGTTTATATAAATTTATGATATGACAAACCAAAATTTACTTAACTTTGACAGAGAAATAAACTCATGGGCTGCACAGGGCAGTATCCTTGGGTTTTTAAACCGATCCAAGATCAAAGAGTTTTACAAAATCAATGGACTTAAATTAAACACCCTATATAAGAAAATTGAAACCATACAGAGGAAATACCTGGTTTACGAAACTATTGACGGCAAAGAACGGGTCAAGTTCAGCAAGCCCTCAATAATCCAAATCGGAACAAAACAACCAGAACAGGAAACCCCTAAGCCGCTTTTTCTTCCCGGCATGAAAGAGGAAGATATGCAAATTGAACTTAATGAATTACTAAACACTCAAATAACAATTAATTTTTAAAAAATGGCAACAAAAAAAGCACAAGGCACAGTTAAATTTTTCAACGAATCAAAAGGATTTGGGTTTATCATCCCGGACGATGTTAACGAAGAGGAAATATTCTTCCACGTTTCAGGTCTGCCGAGAGGCACGCAGGTAGCCCAGGACGATGCGGTGAGCTATGATCTTGCTCCGAGCAAGAAGGGCAAGGGCTTTCAAGCGGTTAATGTGGAAAAAATGTAGGGCATTATTAATTCTTTTTTAGCTATGGTAAAGGAATATAAAAATTGGAAATACATTCAACAGACACCAGCTTCCGGGCAAGTGTATCATCATATAAAGCGTAGAACAATCTTGGTAATATATCACGATTCAATAAGATTATACAAGGACATCCCTGAATTTAAAGATGAAAATGCAATGATGTATCCTTGCCATGCTGAAACTCTTATTGAGCGCAGGATTACAAGCTATTAACATAAAAAACAGATTATGAACAAAAACAACCAAGGTTCCATTTTCAAGAACAAGTACAAAAAGGACAACCAAAAAGCCCCCGATTACAAAGGGCAGATCGTTGTGGACACAGTTCTAAAGGATATAGCCCTGTGGTTCAATCCCGCCAAAGAGGGTAAACAGGCCTATTTCTCGGTCAAAATATCCGACCCATACGTAAAGGGTCAACCGGCAGCAATCCCTGAATCAGTACCGGAAAACAGCGATGATTTGCCTTTTAACCAATGACGGAAATTGATGAGAAAATACATAAATAAAAATGGAGTGGATATAACCGCCTTTGTAAAAGATTCAGAAAACGAAATGGAAAAGAAAGCAATTATACGTTCGTCTACTTTTGACGAAGTGATAGCGGAACTCGAAAAGGAAAAAAACACCAATTTTATGACGGAACAGATACATTCTAAAAAATCAGTTATGACAAAGCAAGAACTATTTAAGAAATACTCCATTGATGAAAGCCACAATGTATGGGACAACTCCATTGATAATTGGATGAGCGTAGAAGTTTATAGGATAATGCACAATGGAGAATTGCCACTGCCTGATGATAAAAGCGTGAACTGGATAACTGAATTTTTAGATAAGCAAAACGATACGAAGTGGTGGGTTGCAAATGTGATGAGCCGTAAAGATTGGGGAAGTTTATACCTGACGGCAAAGCGAATGGTTTACTCTTTATCTGAACAAATTTTATCATTGAATAATTAAAAGTGCGGTGGAAAAAATGTAATGCCATTGCCAATGACCTTATCGGAAATATTACTAAGCGCTATTGTTGCAGGGATGGTTTCTTGTGTTGTCTTAGCCACTATTTTAATAATATTATACGCATTAAACAAAAAAAAATCTTCAAATAAATTTTGACAACATTACCACGATTTTTCATATTTTTGCGGAATCAACATAGTAGCTATGACCGAAATCCCGGAAGTAAAAGAAGTTCAAAGTTTGGATAGTCGTTTTGACGAAGTTTATTGGAATGCCCTTTATGACGAGAACCAGAGGGTCAAAGCATTGAAGTTTTTGATGCAAGAAGAAAGAAAAAATATCGTCAGAGATGTGTTGAAAAGAATAAACAGGATGCCTATGCCGGATATTCCCATTCAGAAGCAGGAGGAGCTGATACTCCATATAGCGAGGTGGATGGACAAAATTTGCATACCTGGAATAATAAAGGATTACAAATTTTAAATTTTTAGGTGTGTATAAGGTAGCGGAACAAACGAAAGACGAGCAGTTGGCGATGTACATGAAGCTGCCCAAGAAACAATTGGCGGAAATGCTTGTGGAGTGTAATAGAATTTTGAGAGCAAATTCTCGGTTGACTATTAGTACAGAGAATGGCATAGAATTCGTAGATTTTTCACACCCAACCAGTAGTGTGGTAGTTGTAACGACAGCCGCTACCTGTTTTCAATCTAAAAGCGAATGAGAGAACAACAAGTGGTTTTGACCGCAAAAGACGAGAAAGCCGTTGAAAACAAAACAATCCAAATCGGGGTCAACGTGAAGATCAATTCTAAGCAGAGTTTATACAAAGCATGGGTTTATTGCATGAACCCATTTTTTGGGTTAAAGAGGCGTGAAATGGAACTTTTTGAGAAATTCATTACGGTATATATAAGTAATATCAATAATAAAGCCATAGACAAACTTTTGTTCAGCACCAAAGTAAAAAAAGCCATACGATCAAGTATGGTGCCATCCATGTCTGAGGCAAGTCTTAATAATCACATTATGCAGTTGAGAAAAAAACGAGTTCTCGTTGATGAGAGATTTTCTGATTTTGTAATAAGCAATCTGCCAATTAAGGATAGTGTCAATATTTGTTATAAAATCGCAACGAGTGGAACTCAGTGAACATCTTTACAAAATTGCTTTAAAACTTTCCGATAAATACGGCATAAGCAAGATAATTATAAAAGACATCATTATTTCGGAGTTCCTGTTTATAAATGATGTTGTGAGAAAGGGCGACCTCAAAGCTGTTAGGTTGCAATATTGGGGCATTTATGGGGTTATGCCAAAAAGAAAAGCCATGGTTCACGCAAAAAGAAAAGAACAAGAAAAAGAAGATAAGGAATTGCGAGAGAAATTTTTGGTAACGTCTTAACTAAAAAATAAATACAAATGGATACTACAAAACTACCAATGGAAAATGAAGAAGGGTTGCAGAAAGCCCTTGTTGTTTATGCTTCCTATGAAGATGCGACAATGACCGTAAAATGGAGCGATGGCGAAACAGATAAATATACTGGAAGTTGCACAGTTTGGTACAAAGAACCTTATATGAATAGATGCTCAACTTCAATGGAATATCTGTTGTGCGACCTTTGGAAATATCATCAAAAATGGAACGGAGCATATCCAGAATCGCATAAACAACATTTTGGCTAACTTAGAAACTACCGACATAATTCACTTAAAACCATGAGCTTATCCAACATAACAGAGGGTTGGAAAAACCTGATAGTCAGAGACGAAGAGACAGAGAAGATGGCAGCATCAAGACAGAACTTTTGCCAAAAATGCCCGCATAATTTCATGAGCATCTGCATTAAGTGTTCGTGTCCCATAGCGGCAAAGACAAGGTCGCCCAAAGAACCCTGTCCTATTGGGAAGTGGTAACGTCCTAATTGAAAAATGGCTATAAACAAAAAAACCACTTTTTTGTAATTTAATTAGTTACATTATATAATTAGTTTCTTTTTTGCAGCATATTTCAAAAGTTTATGCTGCCGGAAAAGAAAGACATTTTGCTTGATGACGGGCTCGGAATTGATCTGAGTGCGTTAATGCAAAAGAAGTCCCCATCAGATATTTTAGATACTTCCACACACACTATTCCACTTGAAGATACTTTAGACTTCACCGATTCCACAAAACCTTCTGATGATACAATGGAAACCGATAAAGAGAAAGAAGAAAGAATTACAGAAGAAAAAAGATTAGCTGACGAACAAGCCAAAATCGTATCAGACGAAAAACTTGCCGAAGAAAATAAGGCAGCAGAAGAAAAAAAACTTTCTGATGAAAAACTTCTTGAAGAAAAAGAAAACAATCCCTACCGAATATTTGCCAATGTATTGAAGGAACAAGCTGTAATAGATACTATTCCTGATGATTTCACGGAATCGGGGGAAGGCATAGGAAAACTTATCAACGATCAAGTGGACTTAAAGGTTCAAAATTGGATAGACAATCTTCCCGAAACAGCTAAGTATTTCGTAGAATCACACAAAGAAGGTATCCCTCTTAATTCTCTTTTAAGAAAAGAAGCCGCCATAGAAACTTATACATCTATTGATGCCGATGCACTGGAGAGCGATGCAGCCCTGCAAAAGTCCCTTATTAAAGACTATCTTATTAAGAACGAATGGAATAATACTGAGATTAAAGAGGAAATAGAAGAAAACGAGACCTCTGGTACTTTGTTTTCTAAGTCCAAGCGCTATCTCACTAAACTTATACAACGTGAGGAACAGGAAAAAAAGGAGCTTGTAACCCAAAGTAGAGAAGATGCGGATAAGAGAGAACGAGAATATGAAGGGAAAATAAACAATATAAGGACTACCCTAAAAGGGATGAATGAAATATTTGCCGGAGTAAAATTTACTGATGCTGAGAAAAAAATAGTGTTCAACGGTATCACAAGATTTGACAAAGATAGGAAAAATGATATTATGAAGTTCAGGGAGAATAATCCCAATTTTGATTTCATCACGACTTATCTCGCTCTTGTTCACAAAGGTGATCTTTCTTGGCTTACAAAGGCAGCTCTAACAAAAGCAACCGCCAATATTAAAAACACCATTGATATTAAAGCCCCGGTTGAACCCTTCAAGGGAGTTGATTTTACGATAATTAAAAACGCATTAAAAAATCAAATATTTTAAAAATAAAACTTTATGGCACAAACAATAAATTCATTACAGGTCTATCAGGCAAAAAGTTGGTCGGGATTGACTACCGAAAATCATCTTGGAACGATATTTCAGGAACAACCCTATCTCGCATCATCTACTATGTCAAGGGTTTTTGGTGTCCATGATTATATGGGGATGGATGCTTTTTTAAGTTATATGGGGGCAGAGGAAGAATTTCCCAGCGATGCTGATTTTGAATGGTATCTTAAAGGCGATGACGAAAAGTCGCTTAGGGTTGTATCATATACATCTTCAGATACTAACAGACCTGGTGTAAACAATTCAAGATTTACAATTACTTTTCCCGAAAAACTGTTTGCTTACAGGGATAAACTTGCATCTGACAACAAGGCTTATATGGTAAGGGTAATGGCAGAACCTGTTGCCAATGGCGTGAATTGGGATTATACCGTTGAACTTATGACAGGTGATCCTACTTTATTTATGCCCCCTACTTTGCTTACTTCATCCAGTGCCTTTAATAAGGAATATTCGCCGGTGAGTAAAACTTTATCCAAAGGAGGAGGTGATACAAACTATACGTCTCCCTTCCTGTTGAGAAATTCATTTACCACGATAAGAAAACAGGACGTAATACCTGGTAATATGGCAAATCGTCCTATCGTTATAGAAATGCTTGACCCCAAATCAAACAAAACAACAAAAATATGGACGCAGCTTGCAGAATGGTCTTTTCTGGCACAATGGTTCAGGGAAAAGAACAGAGCACTGCTTTATTCTACCTCAAATAAGACTTCACAAGGAACTTATAAGATGAAGGATGATTCCGGCTTTCCGATAATTGAGGGAGCTGGTTTGCATGAACAGATTTCTCCTTCATACAAATTTTCCTATACCTCTTTTTCAATAGATTGGCTTGAGGATATACTATTGAATCTATCAATTCATATTTTGCCAGAAGATCAAAGGCATTTTGTGGCTCTTACCGGAGAAAGAGGAATGGTGCAGTTTCATAGGGCTTTGCAAGATCAAGTAGCTCGTTTTCAACCTCTGGATTCCAAAAGAGTTCAAGGGTCAGGACAGAATCTGAGTTTTGTTGGTCAGTACAGACAGTTTATGGGGCCGCAGGGCGTTGCCTTTACTTTGCTCCATGTACCAGAATATGATAACATTGTAACAAATAGGATTCCACATCCAGATGGCGGATATACCGAAAGCTACAGATATACCATATTAAACTTTGGTACTACGAAAGGCAAAAAGAACATCAGAAGGGCTTATCCGAAAGGCGGAAAAGAGAATTTATGGCATATAGCAGGATCAACTTCTCCTTTAGGCCCTAACGTATCGTTTAAGACCGGTGCAGCTTCTTCTGTTGACGGTTATGAAATACATGCTCAGGCAAAAATGGGATTAATAGTAGAAAATCCTTTGTCTTGCGCTGAATTAATTTATTCAACAACGTCCTAAAAACATTAGTTATGGCTACAGCCACATTAGAGAAAAGTGAAACAGAAAGCACAACAATCCCTACAAGGGTTTTTGTAAAGCAATTCAGGAAAAATGGATGGTTACCTGACGGGCATGATGGGGAGTTCAGATATGGCGGAACTTCTGAGTACCTTACTCTTCAAAACAGACGTGGCTCAAACGTATTGATTACGGGGCTTACACCTGAAATACAGGCAGAACTTGAGAAAAAACTCAATTTACCCGGCAAGAGCGATAAAATGCCTTTAGGCACATTATCCCCATATAACAAAGACTTCTGGGGTAAATTCAGAATACAGATACCACAAGGAGGAAAAACACTTGAAGTAGCGGAGAATCCTTGGCATGAGTTGGAATGGAGAGTGTTAATGGCTCATCAGGAAGTAGCCAACTCAGAATCAGATAAACTTCATACTCCCTTTGCACGATATGTACTCACTTCCGAAGAACAGGAAGTTGAGGCGACAAATAAAACTATACAGATTAAATCAAAAGCTTACAGAAAATTTGGAGAGATGAATGCCGAAATTCTCCAGAATTTCTTGAGGGTGTATGGGCCCACATTCGGGGTACGCACCAAAACAGGTGCAAGCACAAGTTTATCTTTTATGGAAGCTGAGGTGGGAAAAATAGTAGAAGAATATCCTGAAAGGTTTCTTGAAATAACAAATGATTCTGCTTTTAAAATGAAAGCATTTATCTTTCAATGTATAGAAAAAGGCTTAGTGAAACGAGAAGGTACAAAATATTCACACTTTAGTGGGGATGTAATAGGATATGACCTGAACGAAACTATTGATTTTCTAAATAACAAGAATAATGGAGAGGTTTATTTAACATTGAAATCACGTCTTGAAGCGTAATTGCCAAACCCATGACAATACAGGATTTTCACCAGGAGTTTAAAATCGGGCTGGATAAGGTAGATAGTCTTGCTTCGCCTAATTTTCTGGCAGAGGAGGTAGATTCCATGCTTAACAATGCACAGGAGGAGTTTATTGAGCAAAGGGCTTATGGCAACAACCCCCAAAAAACCGGATTAGAAGAAGATCAAAAGAGAAGGGATGATCTTCGTGATATAATTAAAAACTTTAAGTCAAACGTCTTTATTACCACTGTAAATAACAAACCTAATGGAACCTTTGTAAGTCTTCCTTCGGATTATCGTCATTCCATACAAGAAGAAGCAGATGTTACTTATAAAGACTGTAATGGTGCAATACAAACCAAAAGGATTCCTGTTGTACCAGTTACACACGACAGATATGGGGTTATTATAAGTGATCCTTTTAATAAACCTTTTGAGGATGAACTTTTAAGATTGGACTATGAAGGTGATATGTTTGAACTTATCACCGATGGCACTGTAACTATTACCGGATACCATTTGAGGTACATAAAACAGCCAAGAAAGATACAGTTTGGAACAGCTTATGATCCTTCAAGTTTTGGTTATGGAATAGACCAGACTTCTGAGTTAGCCACACATACGCACAGAGAAATAGTAAATAAAGGCGTTACCCATGCTTTACAAAATATTGAATCAAATCGTTATCAGACAAACAGAATTAAAGAACTTGAAATAGAATAGGAAAAAATGGCAACAAGAACAAGAGCAAGTACAAAAAGAAAAATAGCGGACACACGCCGAGGCGTTGATCTTAATAACAATCTACTTATTAGCGACCTCAATGATATGGCCATAACCACATTAGAAGTAGGCACTTTAGTTGCCGCTTCTGGTGCTACTGGTTTAGTCATTAGCAGTGATGAGGGCGGAGCGACTATCAATATTCTTGATCTCATTTCTAATAGTCCTACTCCGGCAGCTGTTGATGCTTCAAGGATAAGGTGGTATTTTGATGATGATGCCGGAACATCAGTAGAAGCTGGTCGGTTAGATTGTGTAGTTAATAGTGTTGTTGCGGGTTCAGTAGATTCATCATTTGAATTTTCTGGTCTTGTAAATGGAACGATGACCCTGTTGCTTGATATAGATTCAACTGCTGCGGGTGCTGTAACATCAACTTTCCCAGTTGGGGATATTAATATTTCTGCCGGCTTTCTTCGTGTTGCAAACGCTGCTGACGCTAATTCATTTCGTATAACAAACAACACAGCAACCACTCTTAACGTAAACCAATTTACAGGTTCAGGAGTTTTTACCGGAACCGGTTCTAATGCTTTTGTAAATATTACACAATCTGGAGCAACAATAGGGCAAGCTTTTTCGGTAATCGCTAATGGGATAACTTCTGGAACAGTAGCATCATTTTCTTCTACAGGAACAATAACAGGAGTTGGAGAGGTAGTTGATATAGTTGCTAATACAGCTACTACATCTACTGGGTTACTAAAAGTATCTGGAGGAGCATTGACAGATGGATGGGTTGGACTTCTTACCGGAGGAGGTGTTAATGCTACAGCTTTAGGAGGGGTGTTGGATGTTGTTACAGGAG
>ERZ1292637.208-Hain-H14-01um-R3-208-length-40798-cov-17_pt2 | contig 30451 bp, 48 predicted proteins | sample MGYA00564405_ERZ1292637 | MGnify/ENA primary metagenome ERZ1292637 (study PRJEB36523, sample SAMEA6512645) | groundwater metagenome | collected 2019-01-09 | study: AquaDiva: Metagenomics assemblies of 32 groundwater samples | reverse complement strand
CTGAACTCCACGATACAGGATGTTCTCTAGGCGGTATGGCGTGGTTTGATGGTCAAGATTAGGAGGGAATTAAAATGAAAAATCATATAAAAATATGATTAAACTTCGGACTATATATGTTTGTGATAATTGTGGTACTTTTAAAGATGTTATATTAATAACAAAAACCATTATTCCACTTGCAAAAAAGCCATTTTGTTTTGCGTTATGGGGACTTGAAGCAATTGGAAATGAAATTAAAAAATGGAGATATACTTATAAGAATGAGCAAATGCTTTACTGTCCTAGATGTTATAATAATTATTTAAAAAGACTTAAAATCTATAGAAATAAACAAAAAAAGAATGGAATATTTAGAAATATCTTAAAATTATTAAAACTTTCATAATTAAAGGAAATTAAAATGAAAAATCATAAAAATATAACCTGTTATTTACAATACTTTATAAACAGATTATCCAGCTCTGATTGTGTTCTTTTATTTAGTCTTGAAGATTGGCTATGCTATCAGGCATTTGCGGACGTTGAGTTAGATGGGATAAATAATGAAATACGACAATCCGTTGATAGAGATAAACAATTATCTAAGAAATAATGAAAGAACATATAAATGTAAGTTGTTATGAACAATACTTCATAGACAGGATTCATAATTCAGATTATATTGTATGGCATGACAATAAAGAATCTATTTGTGACCAGACGGTAGCAGACGTTGAGCTTGATGGGATAAATGACAAAATATGGTTAGATGTATTCAGGTTCAGACCTCATGAAAGATATAAACTATCAAAGAGTAGTCTGTAAAAATTGCGGTCATTCGTCAAATTTCCATGATGAGATTGGATGTTGCATTTGTGTAGAAGATTGTCTTGTAAAAGAGTCTGAAATAATAAAACAATGTTAATAGGATTTTCAGGTAAAAAGGGGTCTGGTAAAACCTGCGCAGCTAATTATTTAGTTAAAAATTACTCATTCAAACTAAAAAGTTTTGCTACCCCATTAAGAGAACAAGCTAAAAATATGTTTGGATTCAAAGATTCTGATTTTTCTTTACTTTATAAAGAAAAACCTTTCTTACATTACGACTGGTGCCCAAGGGAGTTTATGACTCATTTAGGGCAGTTTATGCGTTACCATGATCCTGAATATTGGATAAACAGAATTGGTTTAGATAAGGTGTATAACTACTGTGTTGATGATCTAAGATTTAAAAATGAAGCAAAACATATAAAGAACATGGGGGGAATACTCATACGCATTGAACGATATAAGTCTTTTAATCCCTATGCTCAGGGAGATATGAATACGGATATTAGCGAAGTAGACCTTGATAATGCTGAATTTGATTATACTGTTGACGCTTCAAACAATGTCACCTTAGAGGATTTATATAAAATGTTAGATAAAATAATGGCTACATTAGGAAAGAAAAAAACATAAAAAACAAACCAGGAGGGATATGAGTGGCCCAGCATTCTTGATTCTATTATCTCTTTGTATTTTAATAACGGTTTTTCTTATTACTAGAGATTAAAGTTCAAAACTTTGTAAAATTATTTAGAGGAGAAAAATGAAAACTAAAAACCTTCAAAAAGAAAGATATATAAGATTGCCGGAAATATATCAAGATATTAAATCCTTAATAGGAGCTTATATTGTTAGCGGCTTTGCAATGGAATATTTCCTAGCTCATAATAAGCTTGCAACACACATTAATCCACGCGTTTTAAATAGAAAAAATGTATTATCTGCAACATTAAAAACTGTTAAATAAAATGGCTAAACCTGCATGGATTTACCTTGTTGGAGCAGCTAGAAAAATATGGCAATGGAGTCCAGAAAGAAGGCAAGTAAAGAAAAATGCTTGTTTAACGTCTTCCACCATGCGGATGGAAAAATATAGGTGTGCTAAATGTGAAAAAGCAGTTAAGAAAATACAGATAGACCATATTATTCCGGTAGGAAAAGCCCCTAGAGATTTTCATGGATGGGATGATTACTATAAAAAACTATTTTGTTCAACATATAATTTACAAGCCTTATGTCTAAAATGTCATAAGTTAAAAAGTAAAGAATAGGAGGGTGGATATAAATATGGTTAGAAATGAACAAAAGTGTTTCTATTATAACGAAAAAGTAAAGGTTTTCTTTAATAAAAAGTGGGTTTCTGGTATTATTATAGGATTTAGTGGAGAGGGAATTTACCAGGTAAGATTAAAAAAGTTTAAATATTTGAAATTGATACGGGGTCCATATCAAAAGTTAGATTTCCATGTATTTTACGCTATAGATATTATTAGAAATAATAAATAATGAGTAAAAAATCAAAGTTACTATATACGCCTGGGAGTAAAGTACTAGTTAGGTGGGATCACAGACTGGTTCCTGCTACGGTCTTGGGAATCTTTGAATATGGTGTGGATGTACGGATGGACCACATTATATACAGAAAATATGCTGCCAGCCCGTATAATAAACAGGATTTTCATACATTTAGCCATAGAAATGTAATAGTATCTGTTATTCATAATTTAAGTGTTATAAACAATGCCTAAAATGAATAAAAAACTAGTAGGGGGAAAGTTTGTGTGTGGAAGTAGGGTCCTGGTACTGTGGGATGGTAAATGGAAACCAGCCAGAGTTTTAGGAAGCTCAAGGTGGCAAGCAGATGTGAAGGTAGATGGCTACGTTTATCTAAAATATGCTGGTAGCCCATATAAAAATAAACTAGATTTTCATAGAATCAATTGTGATGAAATCCGTAGCAGTTTTTTAAACGGTCTAGAAACAATAGACAATGCCTAAATTTGATATTTACTTCGATGGATACTCAAGCCCCCATAAGCATAATAAAGCCGGATGGGCTGTTTTAATTGAGAAAGATGGGAACCCATTTTTTTCCATTCATCACAATCTAGACCCTATTACTACAAACAATGCCGCTGAGCTACACGGCCTCATAAATGCCCTCAGATATGGAAAAGCCATGATGGCCGGGTATGAAGCCTCTATACCAAAAAGTAATACTCCTGTAGGTCATTCTAGGGGTCTTGCCATTCAAATCTTGGGGGACAACCTGCTTGCGGTTACGCTAGCTCTAGGTACGGAACATACAAATAAACCTAATTTAAGGGTCTTAGCTAGATATGCTAAAATGTTATTTTTTTCCTTTTGGAAATTTAACCATCTCATATGGATTGGCTGGACCCCAAGGGATAAGAACAAGGCTGGAATTTATATTGAATATTATCGTCATAGGGGGGAGTTATAAATAGAAAATCTTAAACATGGATAAAAAACCAATTATAAGGTTTAGAAAGGGAAGTAGGGTATCAGTGATATGGGGGAAGGAATGGAGACCTGCTACCGTCTTGAGACAGTTAGACGATTATGTACATGTGAGGGTGGATAGCCTCATATATAAACCATATCTTAATAGTCCATATGGGGATAAACTAGATTTCCATTCATATGATTTTACTTCTGTTCGTAAACTAGGGACCTTCATGGATAAGTTAAAAATAATAGCCAATGAATAATAAAGAATCTTAAAGGAAAAAAAGAACCCAGGCCCACGAGGAGCCTGGGGCCTCATTAACACGAGGATAATGAGGGCTGATTATAATATTTAGGAATAAATTTTGCTTACAAGTAAGCAGCAAGATTAGTAGGAAGTTTCTGCTTCAACATATTCCGCAGCATCTCTAACAAGGCAGTAATAAGGGTAAGCAGCACGCCGCTCACCACAAGAGGACTAACAGTAGGCATCAGGACCAATACGGAGGCCATTAGCTTGCTTGCCATTAGGGTCGCCACCACAACCTGGGCCCCTACCTTGATACCCTTCTGAACCATCTTCTGCAGACTAAATGCCGGATTAACGCCTAATTCTTCGCTCACGTTCGTAGCCTCCTTTAGCAAGCCTTCTAGGTTAGGGCCTCCAAGGGCCTTAGAAGCCCCTACAGCAGCTTTCCCTATGATTACAGCCTCTCGTACCAGTTCCTTACCCAGCGGGTGTCCTAGGGCATCCTCCTTCCGTTTAAGGGTATCACGCCATTCCTTGCGAGCCTCTTCCACCTTCTTCTTGCCCCACTTAGATAACTTGGACATGGATTCTCTCTTATCTCTCTTTTGTTTCATTTCTATCCCTATATACCCCTGATCCCAGGATAGGCCCCTTATATACCTACCTACATATATACCTATATACTTACTTATATATATATATATATATGTTTACTACATGTTACTAACATTTAATAACTTAGATATTAGATATAGAATTAAACAGGTAATAAATATAGTAGTTATAAATAAAGAAAAAGAAAGAAGAATAGATAATACCATAAGATAAAACTATTTTAACGCTTTTTCTTTCTCTTGGTAGAACGATAATGACGCCAGGAACGCATCAAGGTCAAAACCGTTTGGATCAGATTTCCTGCCAGGAGCAATATCTTTATGACGTACAATATCAGTTCTGTCAAGTTCGTAGCAGGAGATGAGAGCATTACAGATGGTGAGACAAGCATTTACTTGCTCCCTTGGGTAAGGCTCCTTACCATCATTGCTATTAACCAACTCGATACCCACGCTAAATCCGTTAACATTTTGTTGTCCTTTAAAGATAGATTTACCTGCATGCCATGCTATATTGTTTAAATCAACCATTTGTACTACTTTACCATTCTTATCAATTACATAGTGACTGCTTACTTTGCTTGTCGGGTCTTTAAACCACCTAATCGTACCAGCCATACTGCTTGAGCCGGTTGCATGTAAAACAATACATTTAACCAACCTATTTGGTACTGTCTTAAAATAATGTGGGCTGCTATCAACGGTCATGCTAATACTGGTTAAAGAATATATTGGTTTATCTATATACTTTTCTCTAAGTAACCAGTAAAGGTGCTTACATAGTTGTAAGCCTAAATTACTTAGTGTTTTTATCATTATTTTTTCTTAGAGCTTTACTTATATAATGTCTTCCTACCACAGCGGCAGGAAGACCAATAGGCGCAGGAAGGTGTTCTACCATTGCCGGGAAAAGGCCTCTATTAGCTAGAGTACCAAGAGCTGGATTAAAATTACCCTTAGCAGCCTGAGCTATCGCCCTAATTCCCTCATTTAGAATGTTTATTGCAGGACTTGAAAGAGCCTTTCCAACAACCCCGCCTTCCATCATATCTCCAAGCAGTCCTAAGCTACCAGAATATCCTATGTTTTTAATTATATTTGTATAATGGTCCTTGTCCGCTCTTTTACCAAGGATGGTGTCCCACATAACCCTATTTACTCCACCAACAACATATCCCATACCAAGCAATTTAATAAGAGGCAGCGGGTTGTGGGCCACGTCTTTTAAAACATATTTTCTTATAAAATTCATCCACTGTATATTATAAGATTGCATTGCAAAGAGTGTTTTATATAGTGGGTCCTGGTGCCAAAGAGGTAAAGCACCAGCGTCAAATCTAAACTGAGTTCTATGGATAAGCTTATTAGCTATCTTTAACTTATCATAACCCGTTAACCCATTAGCTATAAGCCTATCTGGGTCTAATCCAAGCTGTTTAAACTCGTTTCTTGCCCAGGGGTCTCCGGAAAGAAGTCTTTTATAAATCTTTGTTGAGTAGAATTTACCAGATAGTCCCTGGAAGCTCCTAACGAATCTTTCACTAAACAAAAAACCAGATTTTCCAAAATATTCATTATTACCAACAAATTGATTAAAACTTATTGTTAACTCCGCCTGGATTGCTCCAACCGTATCCAAAAATGGTTTATCTGCTCCACGAACAATACTGCTAAATGCCTTTAAAGAAGAGGCTAGATCGGTGGTTACAAAAGACGCTAAAGGCCCCTGCCACATATTATTTATAGCACTATAAGTCATGTATCTTTTAACCATGTCATTACGTAACCAGCTAAGAACCGTATTATCCGCTTCACCTATGGCTGTTCTTTTAAGGGCCGGACCAACAATCTGATTTCCTAGCTCAATAAATAGCTGTCGTTGCTCTTCTGGAAGAGACTTGGCCATTTCATTTATTCTTTCTCCGTTAATTCCAAATCTTTTAGCAAGCTCAACCCTCTTTAGTCCCTTCTCATACGAATTAAATAAACTACCACTATCTAATTTGTATCCAGGCAAATCTGTAAGACGTTTAAAATCTATTGGTCCATGCAGCTTCATCCTTGCGCTTTGACCTAATTGGCTATCTAAAATAGAAATAGCATCATTCCTTCCCATTTCCTTATCAAGCATTATTTTAGATATAACAGCCTCTCTTGCTGGACCGGCATTTCTATAACTTTCCAAAACCTCATGAGGATATTCTCTTGGGAAATGGTTCTGCCTAAAAGCAGTTCCTCTTTCAGCAGGAATACCTGAAACATCAACCTCATTTTCCCAGAACTTATTATCAATAAAACGCCTATAATCTTTTCTTTTTCGTAAGTCGCTTGTTAGCGTAACGGCTTCCCCATTCATTGCCCGGTTAATTAGAATGTCCTGTTCTGCTGTTAAATTCTTTAGGGTATGCCTTATACCATTTGCATAAAGACCGTTTTTGGTTGTGGCCGTATCTATGGCATCTATAAATAAATCGTCAAAGGTTTGGCCAACCTTACCAAACCTATCAGCCATAGAATTATTTAATGGAACATAAGCATTAATTAGCCCTGTCTTAATTTTTGATAATGCTGTTGGGCCTTCTTTTGTTAAAATAGTCTTACCAATAGCTTTAGGGGCTCCTTTTAAAGCTGTTTTTGCAAGCATCTGGGAAAGACCACTAAATATACTCATGTAAAATTAATCCCCGAGGTAATCCCTAAATCTGTCATTAGCAATTTGTAGTTCTTCCATGTTTTTAGCATCCCTATCTATATCAGCAATAGGACTACGTTTTACTGGTATAGCAGGGGTTTTGGGAACAGAACTTTCAGGATTAACTGTTCCAAGGGCAGTTCTAACTCTTGTTTTATTTGTTTTTTCTATTTTTTTATTAATTGTTTTTATCTTATTAGAGACCTCTTTTTGTACTTTAGCAATGTTTTTGTCTTTTTTAGGAACTTCTATAATAGGGGGTTGTGGACCTTTAATTGGTTTCGGTACCGGTAAATCGCGTTCTATTCGTGTTGGGGCTACCAGCCTTTCTATCTTTTCTTTTTGCATCAGCTCCGCAATAGCTTTGGCCCTTATTGCTTTTACAAATGGCCTTGAAGCTGCTACTCCACCAATAGCCCCACCCAATAAAGCTCCTACCGGAATAGGGGTACCTGCAATCGAAGGCATACCAAAATTCTCATCTACGGCTGACCCTAAGCCAGCTCCAGCGGTTATCCCAGCACTTTGGGCTAGCCGGGCTGCTGCCCCTACCGGTATATGAGCCAATTTAGCTGCCGCACCTTTAGGAAACGGGAAGACAACCCCCGTTAAAGCGTCCGTAATGGGCCCAGGAATGGCCTCTGCTTCAGGATCACCCCCTTCAGGCCACATCTGGCCGGGTAAAGGGATATTAGCCATTCTCTGATCTAATCGTTCATTTGAGATTGGATGTTCTTTAATAGCTGTTTCAAAAACCTGTTTACTTCTAGGATCAAGCGCATCATAATAGGCTGCTCTTTTTTCGGGTGTAAGGGCTAAAAATTTTGGGTTGTTTAACAAATCAGTTACATTCATTGTAATTATTATGTCTTACTGCAAACCACCAGACGCCTTTGTTTCTTCAATAAGAGCCTGAAGAGGGTCTTGACTTGGATTAGCATTATCAGAGTTTCCACCCCCGCTATCAAAGATGTTAAAATCAATAGGCTCAACCGAAATATGTAGCTTCTTTGCCCCACCAACAGAAGTCCCAAACCATCCAGGATCGTCTTTTCTTACAACAACACCCTTTAGCCCGAGTCTTGCCAATTCAGCCTGGCTAGCGTCTAATACCCTTTGAGCTTCCGATGAGTTATCCCACCCCTTACCACCATTTGAAAACCTAAATTGCATTACGGGAGGAAGAGATTTATACTTATTTTTCATGTCTTGATCTTTTAAATGTAATCCAAGAGATCGTACGGCATTAGTGTTATCAGATATATCTTTCTTAATTTTATTGGAAGTATCGGTATCAACCATTCTGGAAACGGTATCAAAGAACTTATTTGGATCATCTTTATAAGCCCCAGATATTGCTTCTTTATCCATACCTCTAAAAATACCTGGCCACTGCTTGGTTAGAGATACAGCTAACGCTTGTCCTTGTTTTTCTTTCTTTGCTTCCTGCTTGCCACTATAAACCATTTTGGATAACTCTAATAGTTTATCCATAGAAGAAAAGAACATCTGCTGATTAGCTGATAATTGCGGACTTGGAGCTTGTTGAGGCGTTATAATAGGAGGCATTTGTATAGGCATTTTTTATCCCCAGATACTCCCACCAAGAAATCCTGCGGCACCACCCAGACCAGCTCCCGCAGGACCGCCCAGAAGATAACCTATTTTGGCCCCTGAAGTTGCTCCCCCTAAACCAGTTTGAAATTTATTTGGATTTGGGACCTCACCAAGCTTCATAGCCAGTTGTTGGGCTCTTTGCTGATTTCTTAAACTACTAAGAGCATCTAGCTGGTCAATATCAAGACTCGCCATATCATTTGACGCACCGGTGCGATACGCGGTTAATTCTCTTGCTCTTTGAGCAGACATTTGATTGGCAAGATTTTGTGTATTAGCGGTTAGTGCTCCGCCATGCAAAATACCTAAATCAGCAAGCTGTTGTTCCAGTCCCGGTTGAAGTGATTTCATGGTGGCCGCACTCGACTCATCAAAGGCTGAGGTGATCCCGCCTTCAGCCCCCACCCTTCTAGACAAAGACTGCTGTTGCCCAACCTTACTTTGGACATACTGCTGTAGGGCATTAATATCATCAATATTAAGAGCTGATTTTGCTCTAGAAAGAAGATTCAAATATACAGGATCATTTGCAATTCTAACGGCTGGACCATAATTGCCTTCAGGATCAACACCCGCTGCACCCGTATCGGCCTCAGTTGCCAATTTCTCTAAATCAGCTATAAGTTTTGCATTATATGAAATCTGTCCTCCAGGCTTGCTTAAATCAAATGGTCCATCAGTGGGTGTTGCGGGAGTATTGGGACCCGTAGGACCACCAGAAAAAGGATCATGCAGGCCGGGTGGGGTTAGAAAAGGAGGTAAATTTGGCAACTGTGGCCAAGGATAAGTAGGAAGTTTTATTGTTGGTAATTTAATGTTTGGTATGTTAAAGTTCATATTATGTTATCTCTTTTAAGAAATTATATTTCTTGTTAATAATTACTCCCTAGCTATGTTCCCGCCAGATAGATCATAAATAATACTGGCCATTAACATAGGATCGTTACCCAATTTTTTAATTAATAAATTTTTTTGTATTTGTTTAGGAGTAACTTTTGAGAGTTCTACATCTGAAATACCCTTTATTAATTTATTTCTAAGATTAATAGGAATAAATATGTTATCCTCATTTCTAAAAATATCAAAATCTATTCCCGATCTTGATCCGGGATAAGCTATGAGGATGGTTTGTTCACAAATATCTTGGGTATAAAAAATCATAAATATTTTAAAGAAATAAGTGTTTAGGCTATTTCATAACATAGTGTTGGCATGTACAAATCTTTACCCCCGCTTGCTGTCCAATTATTAGCTCCGGTTGTCCCATCCGCCCAAGTCTTAAATAGGTTGATAGTTGAATCTGCTGCACTAAAATATGCAATACCCTGAACAGATAGAGTAGAGCCGTTATCGATTGGACTAATAGGTATGATGCCCGTGGTAGCTGTTTTGGCTGCAAAAGGCGCCGTCATAGTAAAATTAGTTGCATTGCTTGTACCGGGAGTGCCTGTTCGATATATCAAACAACACATTTTACCTATTAAAATATAGCGGGCAGTAAAATTGGTTGGGGCCGTGCTAAATCCGGTGAATGTCGGCGTCCATGTTTTCCATGCGCTTACATGAATTAGCTCTGCAGAAGTTCCATCTCCTACCGATAAGTCACCATTGGTTTGGTCATAGTTCAGGGCTCCATTGGTGGAGGAAGTTTGGTTTGCGAGGATTAAATTTACGGAAAATGTTTTAACTCCCGAGATTGTTTGTGTGTCGGAAAGAGTAACAGCTGTATTTGTTATTCCGGTAGCAGGAATACCTGTAATATTTGTGCCTGTTAAAGTCGGTGTATTAGTGAATGAAGGAGCCCCAGCATTAGCGGTTAGAACTGTATTTGCCCCTCCCTGTGCGGTTACATTAACCGCTCCGGTGCCGCCACCATATAAGACTCCATTGGTTGCTAATGTAGCAACTCCGACCCCACCATTGGTTACATCTAGTGCAGTACCAAGAACTAAAGTTCCATTTATATTAGTAGTACCAGAAAATGTTTTGTTTCCTGAAATAGTTTGAGTATCACTTAAAGTAACAGCCGTGTTCGATATGCCCGTCGCAGGGATTCCCGTGAAATTCGTGCCGGTCAAGGTTGGCGTATTACTGAAAGATGGCACCCCGGCATTGGCGGTTAAGACGGTGTTTGTACCCCCCTGAGCTGTAACACTCACAGCTCCGGTACCGTTACCATAGAGAACCCCATTAGATGCAAGCGTAATATCACCAGTGCCACCACTACCAACAGCAAGTGGAGTATTTAAAGAAAATATACCAGAAGAGTTTATAGTAAAACTAACAGTTCCAGTTTTTCCGTCTGTTGAGGAAAATTCTTTTAATTGACCTCCGCCATCATTATATAAAACGTGGGCCGCTACTGGACCCCCTATAATAACCTGCGGGAGATCAGCTCCTTGTCTTGTTCCAAGCCATATTTTAGGAGAAGTTACGGCAGTTGTGTTAATGCCTCCTGCCACTTCCAGGGAACCATTAACGTTGGAGGTTCCAAATAAATCTGTATTATTTAAGTTAGCCTTGGTATTTGCTCCAAGAACACCAGCAGTTAAAGAACCAGAAACATCTAGGTTCTTAAAATAACCAAACTGACCAGAAATAACATTACCCCTTAATATGTCATTTGTTATAGTACCTAACGTAATAGAGGTATTTGGGGCCGAGATATTACCATTAAAGACAACATTATTTAGAAAGGTAACAATACCGCTACCATCTATAGTTACATCGCTCGACCCGGCACCAAGGGTTCCCGTGGTTCTTCCAATGGTTAAAGTGTTTGAAATAACATTAAAATAATGCGCTGTTGACCCTCCAAGCACAACCCAAATGTCACTCCCGTTTCTTCCAATCCAGGTATCTGCGGCTGAAAAGGATGTATCGGTGAGAGGTCCTAGAATTTTAATTTGGCCAGAGAATGTTTTATCAGCGGTTATTGTTTGAATAACATTTAACAAACTAATATTTGTATCACCACCATTTGTGTTTACATTTATAGTTCCAAATAAATCAACATTGTTTAAATTAGTCTTTGTGGTGGCAGACAGAACCCCGCTGGTTAATGAGCCAGGAACATCAAGATTTCTAATACTTCCATTACCAGTAAGGGACAAACAGTTTCCCCTAAAAATATCAGAATTAAGGGTTGTTATTGTTGCTTTGGTTGCTACTAAACTGGCAAAAGTAACAACTTGGGGATAATAGATTGTGCTGCTATTAACGCTACGCTCTATTTCATCAAAAATCCTTTTTAGTTTAGGGTCTAAACCTGTAAAGGTGGATAAATTAAGAGACATTTGATTCCCCTAATGGTGAATATTCCGCACTGATAGAAAATATTTCAAAATTAACATAGGGCTCATTATTTGATAAACGAAATTGAATAGACCTTCCCTTTTGTCCTATATTTATTCTTTCTGATTTTCGTATATCTTTATAGGCTGAACGCATATTAATGGTCGCAGGAACCCACCCATGCTGATCAATATTAACTTCAACAGTAAGAAGTCCATTTGGCTGGCCTCTAAATATGATATTACAAAATTTTATATATTGCTGTTCTGGTAATATAAATTCCTTAGTTGTGTAATATGCCCTTATTGCTTGATTATGGTCTATCCTGCTTTCTTGATCTAACTTAAAAGTCATTACCGCGTTACTATCCCCGTTAATTAGGCCGCTTATAAGCTGATTCTGATAATCTAAAACAGCGTTTGGTATTCTAAGGGTAGTTAAAAGCCACTTCCAGATACTCTGCCCATTTGAAAACAATATTGTATTGTTGGATAAATCAGTCTGGGTAAACGGAGAGCCCCCTGCTGCCATTGCATTTCCAGAGCCAAGCCCAAGACCACCATTTAGGTTTAATGTATTACAGAAAATCCAGAGATTGTTTTTATAGACAACTGAAGAACCATTTACAGCAACAAGGGTTTTGTCGGAAGAAACAATCTTCCCAAAGTCTCCGGTATACCTCCACTGGAAAAGCCCATCAGCGGTTTTCTGAATTTTGTTTGAGAATTTCTGTATTTCATTTCCATCATAGAAGTAAATTCCATCATTGGTTAAGAAAAATAGGTTATTATTCCATTCAATAATGCTGTCTGGGTAGATAATCCCTATGTTTGGAGGACTAGAAATTTTTTTAACAGAATAAACCCCATTCTGAAAGCCAGAAACGTCTCCATCAACCCTCCAAAGAGAGCCATTATAGAATCCACCAGAAGTGTTTATTGTTGGTGTATTGTTTGCAATTGGAAACCTATTTGCCTTAAATACTAAAAGAGTATCCCTGTAAGAAACTAAAGCTGTAATTGACGCTCCATCTCCCGTACCAATATCAACAAAATTAGTTGAAGGATATACGGTTGGGTTTCCGGTATTACTCCAAAAAAGCCTGCTTGCCACATTAACCGAAGGCGAAGTCGTAGCCAAGAACATCATATCCTTATGCATGGTCATTGCATAAGGAGTACCTAAAAGACCTGTTACGGCTGAAAAGGATGCCCCTGTGGTGCTTTGAGTAATCTTATCTAGGGACGTTCCGGACTGTAGAGCATAAATATTATCATTATAAGATAAAAGGGATGATGTTACTAAATCACCTCCTGTTGATCCACTTAGATTTGCGTCTACAAATGTTAAATAACTGTCTGCGGTAGAGAAAAAAACAAAGCCACCAGAAGTGCCTGTTACCGGACAATAATAAGCGAGTGTAGAGGACGTGGAAGCAGCTGTGGGAACATTGGTAAATGAATATATTTTGCCAAATGTCGTAACTCCACCAGTTCCAAAAGTAACTCCAGAAGCTGATGCTGTTACGATTGTTGCAATTCCCCTACGTTTTGTCAGTATACCTGACTTTCCAACGTCATCAACCCATACGTTTTGAAGGTCTGGGCTTTCGTTGTCAGCAATCAGGGTTTGATCTTGGGAATTATTTAGCCCCCCTGAAAAGTCAGAAATGTTAAGAGTAGACATTTCTTTTGTTTACCATCCAGAAGGATTGCCATACTGTGAGGGATATGGAATATTTGTTGGTCCATCATTGCCATCATCACAAGCCCTAATAACATGAACCATATCTTCCGTTTGGGGCATTTGTCCTTTCATTCTTGCCAACTCTTCTTTAAATTGCTGCGCTTGACCCCCCGTATTTGGGCTATTAATCCATTGGTAAGCATGAACCAGTGTTCCGGTAATTAAAATTTTTGAATAAATTTGCGGTATAACGCTAATATCCGTACCAACGCTTAATTGTGGAGGTCTTTTTATATACCGTACTTCTATTAACATTACAGCAGATGGAATAGGATTAAGAACCAAAGACATATTCTGTCCGGTAAGAGATTGAGGATTATTATAAGTATAGATATGATAAGAAGTAGGATTACCGGAATCTGTTTGTAACGGCATTAACATATCAAAAGTTCTTGTATCTAGCGCAACTAGTTTAACAGGTGTTCTATACTGTCTTACATCAAAAACCCTCTGACAATCATCTGGCAAATCATAGGATACGGTTCTGATTGTAAAATCCATTACCGTATCGGTTGCTAAAGCATACACCGGAGAAACGGTTAAAGAAGTGGAAGAAGCTACTGCCGTTATTTTATACCAATCATTTGAAGATTCAAACTGGATAAATCTTCCAACATCCGTAGAGGCAAAGCTGGTTCCTGTTCCTGTGATGGTTCCTGACGCAAGTGTGGCTGAAACAGTTATTGTTGATGATCCCTCCGTATCCACCACCGTCGTTAGGGTAGTTCTCTCATGTAAAAATAGCCAAGGATAAGCCATACAAACATCATCCTGGGCCTGATTAACCCATCTAATAAGGTTATTAATACTTGACTGATTTAGTTTGTCAATAGATGTTTTTTGGCAAACATCTTCAATTATATCAGTTAAAGTAAGAGCCATTAGAATGTGTTAATTGCGGTAGCTCTCCACAAATTAGGGGCCACGCATACATATATTCGATCAAATCCAATTATTACTTCACCAGTATCCCCCCTGGCGGTATTTGATGTGGGAGGATTGCTAGGAGAAACAAATAATCTCTTTAGATTGGCTATTCCAGGAGTAAGGGTTCCTGCAATAATTGCATCCTGACCAACACCAAGAGACCTAATTCTAGCATTACCAATATCTGCGGTATCTGCCATTACTTCCCCGGAGATGCCAATAACCCCCTTACCACTATGATAAAGTCCGGTAGAAGTATCGTCTCCAAAAGTTAGTGCGGGCAAATTGGGGCCTGTATTGCTAAGATAAACTTGAGTTTTTTTGGTTTGGTTCATATATTTTATTTAAACCTATCATATGTACACATTAAAGTACCAGAAGATGCGGTTGTTCTAATAGCCTTAAAATTTACTACATTTGTAATACCCTCAACAGCTAGAACATCCCCAACATCAAGAAGATGGCCAACCGCTGAGGTTGGGGTAGTTCCATCATAGGTATATCTCATCTGGGCAGTTTCAGCGGTTACAAAAGCCCTGCTGCAAGGCCTTCCCGTTGTGGGAGTAATTGTTGCAGACGTAAACCCTACGGCTGTAGCTGCTACGGTAATAGACTCGTGACCCATTGCCGATAGGTCTTGTCCTGAAATAGCTGTATATGCAAGAGGCATTTATTTTATTCCCCCTTCTTTGGTCTGCCGGGACCCTTTTTCTCTTCCTGTTTTGGTTCTTCTGGTTCTAATTCAGCAGGAATTTCTCCAATAAGTTTTACAACAGGCACCTCTTCCGGCATTAAGAGCCATTCTTTTACAGTACCAGTAGCAACGGGTTCTAATCCTCTTTGTTCCAGTGGAGCTTTTAAATATATAAGTCTTTGAATTTTAGCCCACTCTTCTGCATGAGGATTTCTGTCTAGATCAAGAACCCTTGATTTCAGGGGTTCTACTCTAAACACGCGATCAGTTTTCCCGCCCTGAACAATCTTAATTAGATTGGGAAGAGACTCAACGCTATTTACTAACTTCTTCTGTGCAGTCATTATTTCCATTTTATTTAACCCCCGAAAGACAACTATCCAAAATCTGAGCTACTCTATGTTTATATAGATGGTTAAAATGAACAAACCTTTTTCCAGATTCGGCAATATCTTCTCTTAATTCTGGATGTTTAAGATAAAAAGTAGCTTTGTCTTTCATTTCATCAATATTTTGATAGCCTATGTAATCTATATCTTGTCTAAATCCCAAAAGCCTGGCATCTTGGATATAGTCCGAAAGCAGAGCTGATCCAGAACACATACTTTCAAAAAACCTCATATTTATATCATCATTTAGGCTCTTATTAAATACCAGCCGTGTTTCAGCCAACTTTGTAGTCATGTCCTTAAAAAATCGTGTTCCTTGACTAAAATAAAAATTTGAAGTATGTTTAAACAGCTCATGAACATAATCTATTCGTTTTTCGGCGTGTTGGCTATGAAAATATCCCACAAAACAGGTATCATATTTCTTTTCTCTTTTGCCAACATAGTGCATATCTCTATCAGCCGCCAAAGGAACCCATAACTTATCCTTAGTATGCCATTCCTGTTTTAGTCCTTCATTCTGAGCAAAATAGAGTTTATCAAATTTAGCTTCACCAGCCAGTTCATAACGCCACTTATAGTCAATATGAGTATCTATAATATAATAACAAGAAGGATGTAAATGATCTGGAAACCGATGTGTGCTTAATCCATCATCAACTTTTACATATAAATCAAGACCAGATGGAGCTTTATGTAAATCCTCATTATACATAAAAAGGACATTATCTTTTCCTAGAGTTTCCTCAAAAGCTCTACGAAAATAAACGCCGGTTGAATCTGGCCTTACCCTATCTTCACTGGTAAAAAGAATTTTCATGTTATTTAATGGCTGTCAAAAGACATATGAAATCCGTAGCTACATTAAATTTATGTATTAGATCAAATCTTAGTTGTTCCTGAGTTAACCCCTCTTTTAACCATTTTGAATAGTCTGGATGTAAGATATATGATTCATTAGATATTTTAAAATGAGTATTTATTCCACTATAGACAATTCCCTGAATATATCTAAAATCCCCATCAAAATACGTAAACCACTCTTCCGGTAGTGGCCTTGTATGTGTCGGGTCTTGCCATGCGCCGCTGGAGCGGGCATGGGGACCTCTGTAATATACCTTGCCATTAGGAGCCATGATTCTATAAAGTTCATTCATGAAAGATATCTGGTTTGTTATGTGCTCCAGAACGTGGGTGAGATTAACTTCATCAACAGAGCTTGTTTCAAAGGGCCAAGGAACTTGCTCTAAATTAACAACCATATCCGTATAGCTGGTTTTATGTTTATCTACATTAGTATAGTCTTCGTATCTGGTTAGGCCTGAGCCGAGATTTAATTTATTAAGATTTTTCAGCAATTGCATATAAATTGGTTCCTGGATGTATTTTACCTTGCTCAATTATCTTGAATCCCGTAGAAAGAAGCAAATCCTCAAGAAATTCTTCATCAAATACATGAGTATGTGTCGGATCAAGTAAAATTCCCCTTGTCTTATCCTCGTCAGTGGTGAATACCATTACTTTTCCGCCTACCTTCAGAAGGCGATGCCATTCTCGTAATGCTTTAATGGGATTAATGACGTGCTCAATGATATCCTCGGCAACAATGTGATCGTAAGTATCACTAGGAAGCTCAGGGAGGGCCTCCACGTCCCCTAGGATTGACGACTTTGAAACTCTCCCTTCCTGACTACCAATAGACCCTATGGTCCCTCCTGGGGTTAGGTCTATTCCGAGAGTATTAGGAAAAGACCTATTACCGCAACCCATAGCTAAACCATTCTTTCCTAAGTACTTAGCAATTATCTTATCTTCATTATCTTTCTGAAGAGTTCCTTCGCTTTCTACTTGTTCTCCTTCCTGCCTTATAATTTTAAGCCATCGTTTTAATCCATGTCTTTGAATAAGAGCTATATTAATCTTTTCTGTATGGTCAATCGAATCCCAATAAGCACCGTGCACCTTGTACCCTGTTGCCGCATAATGATGCAGAACTGTAACATCCCTGCAAACAATAAGAGCTAACCCCAGGTCTTGAAGTTTAATTGATAAATCAATATCATCCCCACCCGGAAGAGATTCATCTAGCCAATTAACTTTATCTAGGTATTCTTTCTTTGTTAACAAACAAAAACCACTTAACCAGGCCGTATTGTGACACCTGGGCATAAACTCAGCAACATTTATACCCTGAATGCCCCCAACATTATTACTGGTAGGTCCTACAGCTCCAACATTTTTATAACTAAAGAATGGTAAAAGAAGTCTGCGTAACCAGCCCCAATCATGGTGAATAAATTGTGTATCATCATTTAGTAGAAGAACAAAAGGGCCTTTTACTTTATCCTTGACAAAGTTTATTCCCCCCATCCACCCAAGATTAGAGCCCGTATCATAAACATGAATATTTCCGCTTGCTTTTACTAAATTATCAAGCGTATGTGGAGTTCCATTATTAACAATGTGAAGATCATAAGGACTGCCATTATACAGAATAAGCGAATAAAGACAATGTCTGAGTAAGTCATAGTTATTATAGGTAACCACTATAATATCAGTATGGGCTTTATTTATTTGTTCTTTAATAGAAGCCTGTGTTCTGGACACCTTAATCTTCCCCCACAACACCCACAAGTGGTGTCATTTCCATTTGTCCCTTTTCCATTTCTTCTGGGTGAAGTTTCTTTAAATCTTCACGATTCATCCTAATATAGTCCAACTCTGTAACTGCATGGGGGGAAGACATATGTCCAATTTTTATTCTAGTATCAACAAGCAACTTAAATCCTTTTTGTTTAGCTTTTAAACAAAAGTAGATATCTTCACCAAGGCTTGTATTTGAAAAAAACCATGGTTTAGCTACTTTCTTTAATACTTCTGTTTTAATTAACACAACTCCAAAACCTACCGCATCTGGATAAAATAAACCATTTATTGTATAGTCTTTCATACAATCCGTTTTAACCGTTATAGTTCCCTTCTCATCAACAGTATGCGACATACTATATAATACCGGATTGTATGGAGGAAGTCTTTGAAAACATAAAGGAGCAATTATGTCAGCATCATTGGCGTGTTTAATTAGATGGGGGAATAAATCTTTAGGTACCAGCATATCATCATCAATAAACAATATAAAATCTGCCCCCATCTTTATAGCTTCTTCTGCCATCGTCTCTCTGGCATAAGTTACCAACATCCTACCTGTCGAGCAGGTTAAAAAATCAAAATTACTATTATATTTCCATTTAGAGAGTTCCATCAAGAAGTCTTTCCTATTATCATAAACACTGCAATCTATTAAACCTGCCGAAGGTTCACCATAAAAGACTTTTATTCTTCCATTATCTTTTGAAAAAGGATCGGCCTTATCTTTTTCATTAATAACTTTAGAAGCTCTATACACTTCAGCTTTATAATCCATTTTATGCTTGGTAAGATTCTCGTCTCTTTAACTCTCCACGATATTTCTTCCAACATACCCTTAGATACTCCATTAAAGTACCATTATATGCAATATGCAGTCTATGCCCGTTATGTTCAGCCATTTCATTAGGAAAAACAAGTTTATTGTCTGTAGCACAACGATATAGTTGATAAGGCATAGTTTTATTCATAGTCATTATTGTACCATCTTTTAAACTGTCTATGTTGCTGTTCATCTACCTCATCCAACATAATGCAGTTGAAGCACATCTTTTTAGAGGGCTCATAATTAAAAAGATGAATTCTTTCTTCACATCTTTGACAAAAATATCTAGAGTATTCTGGATTAAATGATGTATTTGAATAAACATATTCCCACATTATAATTCCTCCATATGGGTGAAAAAAAGTCTTTTTTACTAAAATTGGGGTAGGAGGGTTAACAGTCCCAGGGCGTTCTAAGAATGCTAAGGGACCTCTCCTACCTTAATTCGACACACGCTTACAGGGCGCGAATAAAACCCTTTACCCATCCCGGCCCAGAGAGATCATTCTCTAGAACAACAATGGGACCATTGGCCGTCTTGAACGTCGCATTTGACTGACCAGACCAACAGGCTGTAATTGGTCCAATAGACAAGCCCGCTGCACTAACGCTCGCAGCACCAACGTGCACAACAATGGACGCACGATAGCCATACACCTGCGCCAGACCAAAAGCATCAGCCGCAAGATCGCTATCGAACACGCCAACGAATGCCGCCAAGTTGGACGTAATTGGCTGCATCACGGCATTACCAAGGCTACTGGTAGTTCTGGCATCAAAACAAGCCAAAGCTCCCTGAGTCGTGGTAGAGCCGGAAGCGTTCTGGACCATAATGAACACTTTTTCTGCATCACTTCTATTTAACTGCTGAAGTAACATTTAATTCTCCCGTTTATTCGGAGTGGATAACACTCTTCTTTTTCACTGACGGAGATTTCTTTAAAATCCGTCTTACGCATGAAGTATCGTCAATTTACCTGTGGTAATTCCTTCCTGGGCATATAGGGTAATAGTACTTAAAGCAGCAGTAGTACTAACGGAGAACCTGGGCAAACTCATAGACATGGCCCCGGTAGTATCTTGAGACTGCAAAAGGACAGCATACACAGCCCCTCCCTCAACGACAATACTGTCAGTACCCCCCGCCTCAGTTTCTGTAATATCCAGTACAGTGAGTTTTAAATTACCCCCAATATTTACCCTTCTAACATTTGTTTGGGCCATTAATTTATCCTCCTATTAGGCAGTAATTCCAGTTAATCGCCCATGCTTTCTGCGGTTATCTGTCGTAACTTCTGCCATAAGAAGAATCTGCGCCGTGCGCGCATCCTGGTTAGCGGGCTTCACGAACTCAGTAGTCTTAAACTGCGCATCCTTATGACACACCAGTGAAAGATTCTCAGAACGCAACATATACAGATGACCAGACGGAACATTTCCACTAAAAGTCATCGGAGCCGCCTTATACTTTAAGTTATTAAATCCCGCACTGGCTGTTTTTTCATCCGTAAACCGCTGTTGTGGCTGTAATGCCGCTTCATAAAACTCAAGAACACTCTGGGTAGTAATCAAATAATCAGGTGTTCCCATGTCAGAGCTTTGATTTAAAAGAGTATTATACAATACCCTCATATCTGAAAGACCCTGAGAAGCAAAACTACCACTAGCAGTATCGGTTGCCCTCCACCACGTCTGGGTAGCCCCCGCCACATCACCAACTGTCCCGGTATTATCAACAATTACAGGAATTGCATTTAATCTGGCAGTATCCTGAGTGGTAGCAAAAAGATCAGCATCAAGCTGACGGCTAAGAGACATTTCTGCCTGCTTCGTCTTTGCTTCAAGTAATGAAACAATCTTTTCCTTCCCACTATTCTGCCTTTCCTCCCTGCCGGAAATAGTAACTGAAACGGCGTACTGTTTCCACACGTATTGAGCAGACGTGAGCCCATCCTGGGGCGTTGTATCTAAAATCTCATAAGCATTATACGGCTTTGCTGTTGAGTTTACTGCATACATCAATGGTACAATAATTGAAGCTCCACCACTTAGCACAATTTTATTTTTGTCCTTCAACCAATAAAGAAGCGGATAGCGAGTAAAAATGTTATCTGCAAGAGTTTTTTGGATGGAGGATAAAGTTGTTGCTAATAGGGAGTCAACATTGGCTACGCCATAAGTAAATACCTTATCGGCCATTTTATGCTCCTATTTATTTAGAAAAATCAAAATCAGGAATTTCCTGTCCTTTTTGGGCATAGTCCCAGGCAAGAGACATAGCTTCTTCTCTTGACTTTACCTTTACCCTTGAGGAGCCCGGCATTACCTGTCCTGGTTTTTCGGTTACTGCAACACGCTTGTCTTGAACAATATTATGAGCTTTTCTTACTGCCTCATCTTCTACAAACGGGAATTTAGCCAATCTATAAACATCTTCCAGTTCCATTCCCGGATATTTCGTAATAAGTGGTTCAATAAGTCCATGCTTATCAAGTTCCCAAAAGTCAGGGTGTTCTTTCGCAAAGGACTCGACTTTATTAAGATTCATCACAAACTCAGCTTTTTGCTGTGCTTCTTGAATATATGGTGCACTGGCATTAAGAGCTACAGATTGTACATATTCTCTAAATGCCTTTGGATTATTAAATAATTCAGCATATTTTTCAGGAGAAAGTTCTTCAAGAGCTTGAGCAAGTGGTTCCTCTTTTTTTGCAGCAGGAGTTTGTTCTGGCTCTTTATCTAGACCAGCCCTATGCTTGTTATACCAATCAACAAAAGGTTGGTATTTACTAAGCTGGTCCAGAGTTTCCCCCTTCTTTCTAACATCAGCAATTTCTTGAGTTTTTCTTGTATAGTCAGCCTGCATTTGTTTATATGCTTGCTGTAATTCGGGAGACAGTCCTTTAGGATCAAAGAAAGTTTCCTCACTTTTTTGTTCAGGCGTTTCTACTTCATTCTTTACGACTCCATCAGTCTCATTCCCTAACTGAGTTGATCCCGCAACAGCAGGTGAAACATTGCTATCAACAGGAGATTGTTCAGTTTCAACAGGACTTGAGTTATTGAGAGTTTCTTCCATTTGTTTTGTTCCCTTTAATTAATTTTATTTATTTAAAACATCCTATTCTTACCAAAACGTCCCCAAATACTTTGGAGTATTCCTGGACTTCCTTGAGTCATGGCATTTGCAATCTGTCCCGAACGGCTATTAAGTAAATCTTGGAACCCACCACTCCCAGGATAATAACCCGGCAGCGGTCCAACAGTGCCTCCCCCACCTGATGGAGGAGCAGTAGGGTCTACGGGGAGAACAGGGTGAACAGGTTTAGGGGGTCTAATGTCAAATCTTGGACCTGGAAGTTTAGGTTCTCTTAAAGGGGGCCTAGGACTAACCGGGTTGTTCTGCCTTAACCTTATATCTTCCAAAATGCTTTCTATTAGGCCCATAATTATTGTCTCAAATACCCTACAGCACCCCCAAGACCTGATTGAGTATCCTTAGGAGGCGATTGACCAAATTGTTTAGCTGAAAATTTTTGGGCAATCTCCTTAGCTCGTTTATTACGTTCTTTTATGTATTGCTCCACAACTGTTGACTGAAATGGGGTCATGTTATTAAGCATAAAATTATTGTCTTTTCTTCTTTCTAGATAAGTTTGCTTTTGATAAGGCTATAGCAAGCATCATCTTCCTTTTTTCGTTCCCCGTTTTACCACTTTTCATTACCACCTTTGGTTCGTGTGTCATGACTTCTTTAAACGCTTCATGTTTATTCATAGTTGGAATAGTAGAAATATGAATGTGAACCTCTCCAGCAGGTCTGTTAGAATCTTGAACCATGGGTTCTGTCTCCGGCTTCCCTTATACCCTGCTCTTTCATTAGACGAGCCTTATGGGATTTTGAAGTAACCCATTGACCATGGGGATGCTTCAAATCTGCAAGATGTTCTTCAAAAGAAGGTTCTTTAAAGAAAACATCAAAAGTGTTAACTATAAAATTATCACATTTATTACAGGATTCTCCATGTTTATTCATACGCCACTGGTAAGCTTCTTGATTTCCACATCCACTACAGATCATCTTAGACCTCATTTTGCATTGGCATGCCACCATCAGGAGGCATTCCTTGGGGCCCAGGCTGACCCACAGGCCCCTGTCCAGGCTGAGGTTGACCCATCATGGCCTGTTGCTGTTGTTCTTGGTCCTGGAAGGCTTTAAGGACGCCTTTTAACCCAAGTATTTGTAGAATCTCTTTTCCAGCCTCAATGGCTACCGGACCTCCCGGCAGAATACCAATAGCGGGCCCTAACTGAATTGCCTCAGTTAAGGCTTTTAATCTATTTTCCTGATTCATAGGGATAGTGGAACCAGCCTTAATTGTCACATCCATTTCACCCTGAATGTCTTTCTTTGTATAAAACACCCCCTGACCATCAAATCTATCAGGAAGTGCTTGCCCCATCATCTGAGGGTCCATTTCATCCGTAATTCCAGCAAATCTGGGGGTTAACTGAAACTGTTTTACTAGAGCAATTAGTTTTCGACAGACTTCCCCAAGGAATTCTTCTAAAGCATCTTTACGCCTTTCTGATCTTGTTAGGGAACCGCTTTGCTGAATCTCTACTTCTCCTAAAGTCCTAGTACGAGTCTCAGCCTTCCCACCCCTATCGGTTTGGGTTTGTCCAATGATGGTGTCTAAATCCATCTGAATTAGAGTTTCAATCTGAAAAATCTCTGCTTGCATTGTAGGGTACTGCGGAACCATAAACTTGTTTTGTGATATTGCCCCAGGTTCCACTTTGATAATGGCCCCATCAGTTCCATTTTTATATTTACTTAGGTTTTCCTCATTAATGGCCCCTTCTTCCATGAAGATTTGTCTATTCCACCGTTTAAGATGGTTTAACTGCATGGATCGAAGTTTGATTTTCTCCATTATCTGAGGTTCAATAAGAGCAATATCAGACAGGGGGTAGGGCTTCCCTGGAATTATATTAAATTTTAACATGCTAAAAGGCAAGCCTTCCATTTCATAGGGGTTGGCCGCATCCCTCAGAAAACCATCTACTCCATCGGTTATTACTTTAATTGAGTTTGAATCTTTATCGTGAATTTCCCATAGTTCACAAAACTGAATATCGGTCTTAATGTCTCCATCCTTATTTTTAAAATTGGCTTTTAAGGTTTTTGTATTTGAATAAATTTCAGATTCTTTAACTGATTTAAGAGGTTTTACAATCCTATGGGCAATCCAATGGCAATCGTAGGGAGGGTCTTTTGCTGTTGGATCAAACAAAATATCCTCATAGGGCACATGAAGAGCGAAGATTTCCTCACTCTTAATAAACTCATTAATTTCATCAAGGGACTTGGTATTCTTGCCTTTCCCCTTTACGTCTTCCGAAGTAACCATCTTACCAAAGGTGCCACTGTACCCATACTTTATCCAGCCATGCCCCACAAGCAAGGTGTCTAACAGACACTTTAATAGTTCATTCTTGATATTAAGTTCTCTAACAAGATAATTAATAACCACTTCTAAAATCTTTGCACTTTTAACAAAACCCATTCCTTTAGGATTAATTGTAATATAGGGGTCTTTGAAATATAGCCTAGGGATTTCCGTATGAGCAAAAGCAAATACGAGATTTATCGGAATAACGGACATGCTAAGCCCAAGAGACCCAACGTCATAGTTTCCTTTGTATTCGTTAATAAATCTTTCCCATCCCTGGGTTCTGCTGATCTGATCCCTATAGGTTCTAGCGTCTTTTAGACGATTATGCCATTTACTCACCTCTTCTTTGGGAGAGAGTTTTCTTGTTTCTTCTTCTTGATTATCCATTATTAGTTTTGTTTGTTAATTATGTTAGAACCTGTTGGATCATCTAAAAGATCAATAAATAAATCTCCCCAGGGACCTTGGCTTTGTTTTCTGGCAGAATCAAATAAGGCTTTAAAAGTGCCATCGGGAGTAGAAACAGATTCTTTATCCGCCTTTCTCCAATGTCCTACCTGCATTGAAAGAGCATCAATAAGGTCATCATGAGAGCATTTAGGAAAAGTCATAAATTGCTCAAGAAGATCAGTTTGAGAAGTTTTAAAAAGAAGTTTCCCCATTTCAACCTTTGGTTGCAAAGCCAGAATTCTATGGTCTTTTGAGGCTGTATAAGACTTAATTTCCTCAACCCCCATATAGTAGCTTTGTTTTTCCATTTCTTTGTACAGCCAATGTTTCAAGAGTCTTTGGAATCCAATAGCTTCAATTAGGAGCCTTCTGACCCCATACTGCTTCCCCAGGGTGACAATACTCTCAACAATCTCATTAACATTACTGGTTCTCATCTTCCTGCTGCTTAAAACATAGGTATTGTTTTCTTCATCCGTTCCAGAAACCACCATGCCTGTATAGTCTCCCTGAAAGGTTATTGCGGGGTCCACGCTCATTATAGTATTGAGCCTGGTGGGGTATGTCTCGTAGTATTTGAACCATTCGGACTTGAAAGGAGCATTCTCAGGATCAACCCTCTGCAAAAGGTATTCTCTGGCAAAAAACCAGTATTGGTTAAGCTCAATTTTCTTTTTATCTAAAATCTCAGTACTGAATTCAGAAGGCCAAAGGGCGGTACCATCTTCATTTATTGCAGGAAACCTTTTATGAATATACTGTTTATTGTCCTTTAGAATATCAAAGAGGTCTCCATACTTAACCGGGGTCCCAACTACAATGATTTGCCCAGAGGGTTTAATAGCAGGAGATAGAGCCCCGAAGAAGATATTTTCCTGTTGGGCTGCGTCCATGGAAGAGCGATCTTTAAGAGGGTCATCAACAATAATAAGATCATAGTGACCCCCGCGAATAGACGAACCGAAGGACTTAACATTGATATAACTCCGATTTAAAAGGTGAACTTCGGTCTTGCCCCAGGAACCAGGCTTCCAACGCTGAGGAATCATGTCCTGAAAAGCGGGAGTAGATTCCAGGGCAAGCCGAAGTTTACGTAAAATTTCTATAGACTGTCCATTTGAGTAAGAGATAATACAGATATGGTAATTGGGGTTTGTAACCATTTTCCAAAGAGGATAGCAAATAGACCAGAAGGTTGTTTTCCCATGTCCTCTTGCGCACTCAATAGCCAACCTTGGATTATCTTTAAGCAAATCCCAGGCTTTATAATGAACCATGTTAGTTTCCACCGTTCTACCTTCAATCTGTAGATTAGAAGAAAACTTTAGAAAATCTGTAAAACTAGCCTTTTCTTTAAGCAGGTTTAAAAGACTCTTCAGTTCCGTTACCGGAATCTGTTGGAGTTTCTTGTTCAGGTTCATTAGGTTTTTGCGGTTCCCCTCTAGAAACTATCTCTGCTTCAATTATTTTAATTGCCTCCGTAAGCCTGGAAGGGTCTGTTACCTGGCCCTGAAAATTAATCCCCATCTGTACGCTGATTGATTCTTTCTCATGTCCTAGCCATTTCCCGGCAATTCCCAGATACTTTGTAATGGCATTATGATCTGCGCTGCCAAAGCGGTTCTTTGCCTCTAGTCCGTCTTTTACTACCCTGGCCAGCTTATCGTCAGTTACCCCGGCTTTCTCCAAAGCCTTTGCAATCTTCTTTGTTGGTTTATCAAGTCTAGAATCTGGACTATAGCCAGCCATTAAAGAAGCATCTTTGGGGGGCATCCCGTCTTTAACCATCTTTTCGTAAGCTGCCCGCTTCTCTTCCGAGTCTTGAGACATTAGAGATGCAACCCCTCTATTTTCATTTCGTTGACATATCTGACGATCTCTTTGCTGCTCCAGCCAGCACAAAGGAACTCACTTGCCATGGATAAAGTCATCATACCTATAAACTCGTTTGAATCATTAAACATCCCAGAACCGCTAAAACCCGGCCTAGCCCCATTGCAGAAGAAGGTGGGTAAAAGTTTTATTCTTTGAGTAATTGGTTCAAAAATGAATAATCTAGGAACCAAAGAAGTGGTTACTTGCTCAAAATCCTGGTCTCCCGGATTCCCAATTAAAGTGATCTTTCCAAAAGTAGGGGTTTCTGCAATCTTTAACTCATCTACAATTTGTTCAGTTACTTCAATTATGGCAATATCTGCATTATTACTTAGATATATTGCTATTGGGGTTAATTGTCTGCCATTAAACAGGGTTACTCTGGAGGTATGAAAACCCCCATCATTTTCGTATAGGTGCCTTACGGTTAGTATATATCCCCCCCGTATATATATCCCTGTTGCCTGTGACCCTGTATGTAAAGCCTCTATCTTAACAGTCCTAGTTAGTATATATGCATTATATATATTAGCCTGTATATGTACTATATTAATATATATAAAGCTATATATAACAGAATATACTAAAAGAACTAACAGGCTTATATATTTATATGTTTGTAGTACAAACAAAGAACTAAGTAACTTGTTTAGTATTAAAGTCTTTACCATGGAAATAAGTTAACTACAAGTAAACTACAGGTTAACCAAGTAAGTTAACCAAGTAAGTAAACAGGTTAACTAACCAACTTACCAGTTAAAGTAAAAAACTGTTTATTAAATAACTTGTCTTTTCTAGCTTGTTTCTTTGAAAACTCTTTGTATTTCTCGTAGGCCCTTCTGTCGGCCTGTTGCTGAGCATACCCAGAATAGTTGCTTATAAAAGAATTATCCTGGTAATTATTCTCGTCGGAGTCTGGGTAGTACCTGGTTCGTTTTGCCATAATATTTTAATTAATAAACAAATAATTATTACTTTGCGTCTCTATATAATAGCTGTCATCAGTGGGGTATCTCGACGAGAGACTATAACCAAGAAAACCTAAATAAGCTATATGGGATATATGTTATTTGCTTGTTTTACCCCCTACAACCCCCCATTTGGGGGCTAAAAGTATGTTAAAAATATAAAAAATTTTTGTAAAATATGTAGAAATTTGTTAGACATTCAATCAATGAACCCCCGACTACCCTGGTGGCTTTTGTTTTTGGGCTAGGTGGGTTGTGGATAAGATAAGAAAACATGTGGATAACCTGTGCATAACTAAGCAAGCAAAGACTGTAGGGATGCAACGAAATTGCCAACTTGGGAGCAATGGATAGTTTACTATAAACTATAAACCATCAACCAATGATAGAGAGAGTGTTATGCAACAAAACTGCCAACCCTATGTATAGAGAGTTTAGAGTACTAGAAGCTATCAGGACCATCCCCCCCTGTTAGCATCACTTTCCCTGGGAAGACGTTCGCTCGGGAAAACTTACTCCCAGACATACGCCGGTTGCATTCCGGTTGCATTCGCCAAGAATCCTCGACGGAGGACTATAGACCTCTTGCATATTTACCCAAATGTTTTATCATGTGTATGTTGGACTGGGTAAGGGATAAAAATGAAAACGAAAGAAGAACTATTAGATCGAGAAATTGAGCTTGCATACTATAAGATAGCTTCTGGGCAGCAGATATACATAATGGATATTCCTAAAGTGTTCACCGGTGCCCGGCTTGCCGTGTCCTCGGGTTCAACCGTGGATCAGGCTGTCCGTGCTGCCGTGCTAATGTACTGCGGAGTTGGACTTGATCGGGGTTGCAAATAGGTTGCAATCCTCAAGTCTCTCGACGATGAAATTAAGGGTATTGACAAAAATCCTAAAACCCTATACAACCTCAAAGGGAGGGGGTGAACGCAAATGAAAATCGAAACAATGTATGACCCGGTGGCGTCGGGGCTGGTGAAGTCTAGGCGCGGTCGGCAGACTGCTGACAGGCCGGAGGTCAAGAAGTTCTTTGGCCAGCTGCAAGAGACTGGCCGTCTGTACTTCACGGACCTGTCCGGGGCTGAGGACATTAAGACCGCAGTGAGGCTGGCTGGCTACTTGTCTGCCCTGGCCAAGGCTAACGGAGCCCGCGTGAGTAAGACTACCTGGCCGGACGCGCAGGGTCACGTGCGGGCTATTGAGTTAGCCCTAGTAACTGTAGGCTAAGAAAGGGGTTAGGGAGGCTCACCCAAAAACCTCCCACAAATTTATGCAAGTTACTAATAAGGTTCCCACAGGTTGGTTTTTACAAACCTTTGCCCCAAGGAAAACTATTAAAAGTGGTTACAATGCCGGACGCCAAATATACGAGCCTTATACGTATTTAGATCAGGAATTAAGGGACGTATTGGGTCCTTGGATTAGGTCTGGTAGATATCATGCGGACAAAATAGTAATAACATCCGCAGAAAAAGAGGAGATTAACCTAGAATGGGCGGATTTTGTTATAATTGCCCGGATTAGAAAAATAGTAAATGAATACAATTTACCAGGAAGGCTTATAATTCAAGATTTAGCTGAAACAATAAACATTTTTTGGGTTAAAGAATAAATGAATAATCTTATTACTTTTGTTATTTTTGCTTTCATGGGTTTTTGCATAGGACAATTCTTTATTAGGTTTTATTTATAAGAGACTTTTATGATGATTGCATTGATTGCTCACTTGATTATTAGGCATTGTGAAGCACTTAATAATCCAATTTTGCATAAGATACCTACAAAAATCATGGTTTATAGACTTCAGGAAGAGGAAAAACAAAAAAGGAAACTAAAATAACTATTGCAAAGAAACTGCGGCTACTATGCCCTCGTCATGCGAGAAAATATAAATCTGCCAGGAAGGCAAAGACGGATATTATAATCACAAAGAACCTGATTACCGCGCAGGACGCATGTAAAGGCGGGACGCAGTGGGGGAACGATGAATAAACTATCAGAAATACCAAAAGGAAAAGTGTATATCCGTGTAGCTTCCGAAATTAATGTCTTAATTAGTGGGGCTTATCGGGCAGCCTTCAACCGCTTGGGAAACATAACTTTAGTCTATACAGATGGGACAAGGGAGTCAGTATTATTCACCCCGGAAGAATCGGAAACTCTCCTGAATACCGATAATTGGTTTTCCATCATTTCCGCCGTGCAATCGAGGAGGGGGAAAAATGAATAATATTAAAGATTTAAGTAAATGCTTGGCCGACCTTGGCGAGGGAATAACAGACGCAATAGAGACCTACGACGCGATTGTCTATGATTACAACCTGCTAAGAGACGCTGCCGAGGACGTGGATCAATATGATTTTTCTGAAGATCAGCTTCAGGCCGAAAAAGCCGGGACCCCTACCGATGCCTATCTGGCCCTTAGGCATTTAACCTACGTTTTGAAACAACTCAGAATGCGATGACTCCTAGAGCCACTCGTCAGGACGCATTCGTGCAGACCTGTAGAAAAAGTCTGTCATACGGGGGTTAAACCTATTCCGGCGGATGACGAAGAGGCCACCGCCTCCGAGGATGATTCCTAACCGGGATGGGCGATTTTAACAGGAAAAATTATGAATGAAAATAGAGAATGTAATGAGTTAGCAAGAGGACGCAAGGGGCATCGGTTTCACGCTGAGGGCCGTAGACATAAATACCTTCTGCAACAGGCACG
>ERZ1292637.351-Hain-H14-01um-R3-351-length-30470-cov-21_pt1 | contig 30470 bp, 43 predicted proteins | sample MGYA00564405_ERZ1292637 | MGnify/ENA primary metagenome ERZ1292637 (study PRJEB36523, sample SAMEA6512645) | groundwater metagenome | collected 2019-01-09 | study: AquaDiva: Metagenomics assemblies of 32 groundwater samples | reverse complement strand
CCGTGTGGACCGGCACGGCGAGCGCCGGGTCACTCGATTTGATTGACGCCAATGCCAGCAAGGTCATGTCTTTTCACGTTTTACGAAATACGCTGCTTGCCTATAAGGCGGAAGCTGTGCATGCCCTGACGTACCGGGCATCGCCGCTATACTTCACGCAGAATGTGCTGCACGGCTCCTTGACGCTATTTGCTGCCCGGTGTGTCGCGCCGGTCAATGGCGGCGAGCAGCACTTTGTGTTGACGCAGGAAGGATCGATTCTGTGGGATGGTCAGGGGATCAAAGCCATTGGCCGCAACCGTGTCGATCAGACGATCTTCCGGGATATTAGTTGGGCGGAGAGAAAGCGGACCTGGACCTATTATTCACCCAACACGAGGGAAGTCTTTTTGTGTATCCCCACGGGCACTGATACCCAAGTGACCTGGGTCTACCATCTCGATACAGACTCCTGGTGGGAAACCGACCTCAGCCTGGGTTGCATGTATACCGTGGTCCATGCGACGGCGGCTGCCTTTACCACCCCGGCCACGCTCTGTTCTGCTTCCACTGCGAGTCGGGTCTACCAACTTTTTACGGGTGCCAGTGACTCAACGGCCAGCGCAGCCATCTCGGCCAGCTTCCAGACCGGCTACTACAACTATGGTGCGGTGGAGCACAAGGGGATTTTCAAGATGGGCATCATTGGCAGCCCCGGCTCCGGGACCTCGGCGACCATCAGCCTCAGCAAAGCAGGCACGGAGAACCCCTTGATCCTGCCGGTGTTTGGGGATGCACAGACCATCACCCTGACGGGAGGCAGTGCGTTCCCAAAGATAGACTTCCGGTTGACCGATCGGTGGATTTCCTATAGGCTCACGCATAGCGGTGCCAGTGAGTCTCTGACGGTCGCTGAACTGATTCCTTCCCTGACGCAACGATCAGACGCACGGAAGAGGCGGTGATGACACTCCTGAATGACGCGCCCCTGTTAAGTCCTCCTGGGCCACCGCTCGATGCCACCAAAGAAGAGGTGGTGGAGTGGTACGCCAGGATCAGCAGGTTTATGGCTGCTGTCGCGTTAACACTGAATGAAGCGGCCCCTTATATCTATAGTCCCGATCAAATGCAGATTGGGGTCATTTCTAACGGGGTCATTGACGCTGACCTGTCACTGACAACTTTTGGCTCAACTGAAGCAACATTAGCAAACGTGTCGCTGAACGCAGGGACGGGACGGGTAGAAATTGTCTCTTCTGCCCTGTTCAGTACGACTGCGGTCAATGACCAGGTCGTCACCTATCGACTTCGCAAAGATTCCCTGACCGGGGAAATCATACGCAGTACAAACGTGACCGTCTTTCTCGGGTCACAGATTTCCCATAGCATTTTTGCCCTGGATGCGGCACCGGCGACGACACAAGCATATCTTGCCACGGTAGTGGCATCGGCAGGCAGTACGGTGACAGTCGTTGACAGTACGCTCAAAGCGACCAGCTTTAACACAAAACAGTATGGTGCTGCGTCAGGGGCGGGGGGCGAAGGCGTATATAATCCCTGGTAAATACGGTATATTTTAGCAGCGGAGTAGACCCATGCCACAAGAATCCAGTAAAGACACCGCCCCCTTCTTCAAACAATTCGCTGAGGCGCTCCTGCTCAGCCTCTTCTTTGAGCAGGGCTCCCAGGGTGTGGCTTCTATTAAGCCTCAGCTCTGGCAGCAGCTCTTTGGTCAGCCCGGCGATCGGTTGCGCAAATCTAAAGGCCGGGTGCTCAGCGGAGATATCCCTGGGTCAAGCGGCTTCGATGACGAGGGAGGCGGTGACTTTGCCCGTAATTATCTTGGGGGTGTCCGGCCCTTCCGTCGTTTTATGGAAGATTACGATCCCTTCGCCTGGGCGAGCCAATTTGGCGGGCGAGGAGGGGAACCAACGCAGGATGAGCGGGATGCCATCCAGAACTCGCTCTTTGGTCTCACGGCTGGCTTTCCTCGGGGGGGCCCCCTGGACGCGATGCGCCGCTTCCAAGATTTACAGGACAACTTTATCAGCCCGGACTACAGCCGGGCTGGCGGCGGAGCAGATCGGTACTTTGGGAGGGACAACAGTGGCGGCATGAACGAGGATCTGTTCAACCGCTTCCGCAATAATGCAGCAGGAGGGTTGAGAGAGGCAGGCGGGCCGGGCGGGGGCGGTAATGCTGACATTGCCAGTTTGCTGAGCGGTTTGCTGGGTGGTGGCGCCGGTGGTGGAGGCGGCAATCAGATCTGGGGCGGTGACGTCGGCGGTGGAGGCGGCCGCGGCACCAGTGGCATAGACCGCAGTCAGATGGCTCCCTATCCCACACCATCAGCAAATTTTCGGGCTCCCGGCCAACAGCCAGGCCGCACCTGGGTGCCCGGTCAAGGGTGGGTCGAGGTACAAAACGGCGCAGATTTAGTGTGGGATTCCACGACGGATCAAGACTACTTTCGCGGCACGCCGATTTCAAAAGGCGAGTTGGCGACGCTGTGGCAGGGCGGACCAGAGGCGCTTTTCGGCGCCAGCTCGACCATGAACCGGACATTCAACAGTGCCTACGGTGCCCTGGGCAACCGCTTGCCCATGCCGCAAGCGCCAGGGATGCCGCAGATGCCAACAGCACCCAATCTCCCTTCCTGGGCGAGCTTTCTGAATACGGTCGGTGGCCTGGGCAGCTTCCAGCCACAGCAGCCAAACATTGCCCCCCCGGGCATTGGTCCGGGACCAAACATTGCCCCCCCGGGCATTGGTCCGGGACCAGACATTGCCCCCCCAGGCATTGGTCCGGCCCCTCGTATTGCCCCGCCGAGGCTCCCTGGCTTCGACGTGAACGAGTTTGGCGATCCTGGCGCAATGTATCGGGGATATGTGGGTCAGCAGCCGGGTCTGGAAGACGCCCTTCAGCGCAGCCTCGATCCCCGCATCAGTCTCCCCGGACAGAATATCTTTCAGCAGGTGAATGCCGCGCCGCAAAACGCTCTCATGTCCGGCTATGTCAACCAGGCGACGCAGGGCATGCAGAAAGCCTTCGAGCAGAACCTTGCCAACCAGATCAGCGCCAATCAGAGTAAGTTTGCTGGTGAAGGTGCTTTTGGGGGGACCGCGGATGCGGCCTTCCGTGGCCAACTGACGGCAAATCTGACAGCGGAGCATCTCAGGGACTTGGGCACTATGCAGCTCCAGGCTGCTGAGGCTGAACGGGGCCGCATCTATGGCGGGGCCACGACCCAGTATGGCACGGAATTCGGCCGCAACCTCGCGCAGGAGCAACAGCGGGCAGAACAGAGTCGGTCCCTGTCCGGTCAGCTTGCGGGGTTGGCTGGACAGGGATTTGGCAGTCGCATCGGTGCCGGCGCCAACGCCTATGGCAGTCAACTGGGTGCTCTGTCCAGCTTGTACGGGACAGAACAGGGAGCTGCCGCCAGTATGTATGGCAGCCAACTGGGGGCAGAATCGGCGCGGTACAACACTCAGTTCGGCAATCTTACCGAGCAGTACAATGCCCAACTGGGCGCTCGGGCGAACCAGTACAATACCCAGTTTGGCAATCTGGCCAGCATCTACGGGAATCAACTGGGAGCAGAATCGGCGCGATACAACACCCAGTTCGGCAACCAGGCCAGCATGTTCAATGCGTTACTCAGTAGTGAAGCCAGCAAATATGGCAGCCGATTGAATAGCGCAGCGAACGCTTATGGAACGCAGGGACAGTTCCTGAGCAATCTCTTTGGCACGCAGCAACAGGGGGCTGGTCAGCAAATGGACTTCCTGAGCCGCATCTTTGGCACCCAGATGGGTGGCTTCGGGCAGCAACAGGCCACCGTGGCCGCCGTGTCCACCCGAGCGATGGAGCTGCTCCAGCAAGGGGCGGCGCAGAGCTTTGATATGGCCTGGAAAATGGCCATACAGGAGCAAGACACGCAACAATCCGCACTGGATCGCCTGCTCCAGATGTTCGACCGGCCGGGGACCAATGCACTGGAGCTGTTGCGGCCTTTCCTCGGTGTCGACAATGTCAGTAAATCTAGCCGCGGTGACAGTGCGCTTGATTGGGTAAAAGCACTTCTGCCAAAGAAAAAGCAGCCTTAATTCCATCTAATAAAGGACACAGAATATGCCACAAGAAGGTGGTCTGGACGGCCCCGTTGGTCTTCTCCTGCACGCGCTTTTTGGTGGTTCGATGGAAGATCGCACACGCAGGAATCTTGAACAGCAACAACAAGCCCTTGGCGTCACTCTTCCCTTACCCGAAGAATCCACTTTCATAGAGCGTCTGCTTGGGGGTGGGGCAGGGGCAGACCTGGACCAGCGGCGCGTGCTCTTGCAGGTCCTCATGGCGGAGCGGCGCAAACAGGAAGCGGAGCAGGCCCAGTATGAGCGCGAGCAGACAGGGAGGATGGCGATTGCCGGTGAGAAAGAGCGTGCCGATTTCCGCGGTGCTGAGCAGGCCGCAGCGGCGGCACAGGGACTGGCGCAGTACAAGAGACAGACCCCGCAGGCCATAGATCCCACTCAGGCTGCCCTGAACAGGGCACGCGCAGGACTGGCGGGAGCACAAGAGAAGGAAGCGGCCACGTTTGCCGACATGATCGACAGACGGTTTGGTGGTGGTTCTGGCAAGCCTGGTACGGCCGCACCGGCGCCTGCGAGCGGCACTCCCACGAGCGAGCCCGGTGGACTCAACTATGGAGAATCTATCAGCCGTCATGGGTACACGATCACCGGACAGAAGACCCCGGCGCAAATTCAGCAGGAAGAAGAAGCCCGGCAAGCAGGCCGTCCGCTGCCACCGGCCAGTGCAGATGACATTAAGCTTGCCAGAAATGCGGAAGCCCAGTGGGACACTGTGGCGGAAAACTTTGATCCAAGCTTTGTTGGCCCTGGAAAAGGCTCATTGGTTGGACTACGCCGCATGCTGCCAGCAGACTTTCCAGTCGCTGGACTGGAAAGCCGTCAGGTAAACTTCTACCAGGCCATAAAAAGCGGCACAGACTTGCTGGTGCGTGAACGGTCTGGCGCGCAGGTCAATAATGACGAACGGCGCGACATCAGAGATATCGTCCCAAAGGAATTGGATTCACCTGACACCTTTACTGCGGCGCTCGCCTATACACAAACGGAAGCCACCCGGTTGCGTGAAGAAACGGAAATACTGGCACTCTCCGCGCGCAGTCGTATCCCACAACTTTTGGCAGAGATCCGTGCCCAACGCAGTATCCGACATACCGCAGCGCTCAAAGATCTGCGGGCTCGACGGGGCGAAAAACCGAGCTACCGCCATATTTCCTCAGAGCCTGCGCCATAGGAATTGTTCATGGCAACACTCCACAAGGTAGAAATAGACGGTCGCGTCTACGAGATTATCGGTGATCCACGGCCACCGACGGAAGAAGAAGCTCGCGCCGCAATGGGTGGCACCATCAGCGCTGAACCTGGCAGGCCGCCCGTCAACTGGGCGCGTGAGGCTGCCATCATGGCGGCGAGCTCGCTTCCGTATGCTGCCGGAGCAGCCTTTCCGCCAGCCGCTCCCTTTGCGCCCGCGGTGAGCGCCGCTACAGATATAGGGCTGCGGGCTGCTTTCGGCGAAGAGGGTGAGGCGACCAGATCCATTGCCCCGAATTTGGCAACGCTGCTTGCCGGCCCGCTGAGCGGCGCACTCAAACTTGGAGGAGCTGGCGCTGGGGCACTCAAGAAACTGGGTGAGGCTGGCGTGCACGGGACGACACAACTCCTGGGGTACCTGGCCAATGTGGGAACCGGCCAGGAAGAATATAGCAACTTGAGAGCGCTCCTTGCGGGCGGCCTTCCACTTGCTGCGAGAGCCACTGTCGAGGGAGTGTCTGCCGTCCCCAGACTGGCCACAAAAGTATTCGCTGGACGTGCCGCAAATCTTGCACAACAAGAAGAGATCCGCCACAGCAAGCTCTATGATGCCTTAGCAGGGTACGAACGGACACCAACCGCGGCAGACAAATATCAGCAGGTTCGCACCCAGGGTGCCGGCAAGGTCCAAGACATCATAGAACTCAGAAGTGCACAGCAAACATTGCAGGAGGAAGAATCTCGGGTGACTACATATGCACCCGGCTTCCGCTCTTCTGGCGTTGCGCGTATAGGCAAACTCCCGCCGGAACCGACTCCGCCACAGGGCGCACCTATCATAGCCCCGAACGGGCAGCAAGCCGTAGACTTTTATGACCAGCCGATGTTCTCAAATCCAACGCCACAACAACTACAGGACTATGATGATCTGAAGGCAGTGTACGAAGGCCGCAACATCAGCTTCGATGATGTATGGCGTCTCAAACACCGCATCAACCTGCGGCTCCAATCTGCCAAAGCTGCACAGAACCCGGACAAGGAAACCATTGGTGCCATCAAGCTGGCCCGCAGTGCCATTCAGGACGATATTGACAACGCCAATATCTCTCCGTTGCTGAAGGAAGCCGACAAGCAGCAATCACGCGAGCTGTCCCTGATGGACATCAGCGAAGCAACCCAGAAACACTGGCAGACAATGGGCGGTGTGGATAGCTTCGACGCAAACGGCATGCTGCGCGACTTTATGAACATGCGCTATACCGTCGTGCAGGGGAAAGCGCGTCCTATTGAAGACAAGTTCTTTGCTGCTGGATTTAAGCCAGGCGAGCTGGACGAGATAGAAAAGACGTTCCGCACATACGACCGCATTGCCAGGTCGCAGGGGGGCGGCAACCTGACTATTCGAGCGAGCATCGTGGGCGGTGCAATAGGAACCGAAGCCGGAGTCGGCCCGCTGGCTGGTTCGGCTGCCGGCATCGCTCTGCCCGGCATGATGCTGAACCTTGCTATGGGTGGACCCAAGGTCCGCCAGATGCTGCTCCTCGGTGTCCGTGCCGGCAAAGGACAAATTTCAAAGGAAATGATGCTGATGCTCAGCCAGGTTGCTGAGCAGGAGCGCGCCGCGCGGAGTGTGGGGGGACCGACAGAGGAAGACTTTACGATCGAGGTGCTGAATCCCGATGAAGAAGGGGAAGTCAAACTGACCCTCCCCTAAAGACCCCGCCAGGCCAAGCCGGGCCTAGCCTTGCCCCGCCACGCCTCGCCTCGCCTCGACGCGCCTAGCCAAGCCTTGCCAAGCCTTGCCCTGCCACGCCGCGCCCGGTCGAGCCCTGCCGCGCCTCGACTCGCCGAGCCTCGACTCGCCGAGCCTGGCCAGGCCTTGCCCTGCCCTGCGTCGCCATGCCGAGCCCCGCCGAGCCCTGCCGCGATCTTATTTACTTTCTTGAAATCGGGAGACTAAGAAGCGTCCAAATTTAGGGCGCCAATCTCCTAACCCAATCCGATAGCCGGCATAATCCAGGATTTCTTTCAGCCGCGCGACCTCGATCACTTCGGTATCCGCAAGCACAAGCGGAAAGGTCGCCTGCCATCCCTCACCAAAGGAGGGACGATACACAAAGCCGCGTCCTTTGGTGTTCGGATTCACCACAGAATCGCGACGTACCAGAACGTCCGTATCCTTTTGCTTCAACACGAGCCACTCAGTCGGCACAAACACCAGCGCTTTCACCACCTCGCTCATGGACCGGCGCTTATCTGCTTTGAAGTCACGCGCTGCTTTCACGAGCGCACTTTCCAGTGCAGCACTGGGATGCCCGAGCTGCCCATCTCCCGGTACGCGATAGAGTTTACTCTTCCACTCTTCGGGATTATCGCGCACGCCCGAGGTGGCCCGCTTGCCCTTGCGGCTCATTTGCTCTTCGGCGCTTGCGATGTTGTTCTGTAAGAGCGGCGCAATGCCGGTAATTTCACAATCAAACGTAATCTGTATGGCCATAAGAAATCCTCCTTATTGATCGTTGTGCTCTTTCCAGTCTTGGGCATCCTGGATAAATTGCATGAGTCCCCAGAGCCATCGGCTCTGGGTTATGCGACAGTACAACCAGCGTACTGTGGCACTGCGCCTTCCCGCCTGAAAAATGGGCCGCTCCCACCACCGGGTGCGGCCCGATCCTAGTACATTCACATAGATCCCCGTCTTTCCCGTAGGGGGCATTGCCAACAGGATATGGATCATAGTTTTTTTCCTCCCATCGAGGGGATTCCTCGGATGATCCGTTGTGCAATCCGTTCCGCCGCGGACCCATCCGCGACTTCGTGTGCCATGAAAGCGAGCGCCCGCGCGCGATAGCCGTCATCCCACTCGGCCAGGGTTTTTTCGATTGCCGCGAGGTATCCCGCGGCCCCATCACAGGGCACCGCCAGTCCTTCTGCACTGAAACTGCGGGGTTCACCCGGGAGGGAAATATGCCCGAGTGGCTTCCCGGACCAGAGCCAATCGAGCATGGCCGTTGAGCAGCCCACGGCAATCATACATTCGGCTCCTGCCAGCAGGCGCCACCGATGGGCGAATGGCAAGGTCAGGTCAGAGAACCAGACATGCTCCGGGCACTCCCCAAAGAGCTTTCGCACTGCTTCAATGACCGTCAGGTCTGCAAGGGGATGACAGCGGGCAACCAGGAACCAGGGGCTTCCCACTATCCCCTGGAGCACCTCGGGTGCCTTGTCTGTGAGTGCGACATGCGGCAGAGACGTGAGGGCCAGCCGCTTCCCTGCTGCTCCGGCAGGAAGCTCATGGGCCAGGACACCATCGGCCACACTTTGCTTTGCCTGCTGCCACTGCTGGCTCAAATCCGGGTGCCCCAGGACGTCCACCCGCTCTGGCGCACATCCGGCCTTGAGGAGAATCTCTTTCGTTGCTTCTCCCCAGACCAGGGAGCGGCTGTATCGTGTATGCCCCGTGTACAGCCAGGGGTCTCCATAATACATGCCTTCCTGAAGGCTCCACACAGGGATATCCATAGACACTGCCCAGGCTGCCAGCTCCATGCTCCAGCGGTTTAATTCATGGAGCACGAGGCAGGCAGCGGGCTTTATTTGGTGCAGGAGGTTGCGCGTGGCAACAAATTCCTGGCAGGCAAAGTAGATAATCCGATCCAGGACCTGCGGCAGCATCAGCGAGAGGGTGTTTGGTTCTGCCAACTTCCCCTGAAAATAGGGAACATGGCTCTGGTACAGCCGCGTGGCCGCCGCCTCGTCGACATAATCCGCCAGCCATTTGAAACCATCGAGCCCGCATTCTTGTTGCAGGTGGTCTTGAAAGCACGCTTCTGTCCCCGCTGTGTATCGCACCACTTCCCACCCGTGGCGCTCGATGGCATCTTCTACGGGACGCATGAGCCGCCCATGATGCACGGGGCCACGGAAGGCGAGCAGTCTACGTTTTTTACTGTTCATTTGCTGTCCTGTTCTTGCTTTCCAGCAGCCAGGCAATAGCGCTGAGTGGCGAGACCGTAGGCTGGTACTGTCGCACGGCTTCTAACAAATCTGGGATCCGCCGCACCAGTGTCAGTCCCCATCGTGCAGCGGCATCTTCTATACCAGAGCTCGCATAGGGGAGCACGGTAAATTCAGCGAGCAGCGCCCAGTGCAGCGTATGGCCCCCCTCGACCACAGACCACTTGGGGATGCCGACCAGCCAGCGTTTGAGCCCCTCGATGATGAGGTCTTTCTCCATGAGATTGCGTCGGTGGGCTACCCCACAACCAATGAGGACTTCAATCTGGCGCTGCTCCAACACCTCCGTGTGCTTCCCCAGGGCTGCTAACACCCGGGCACACTCTTCCATATAGTACACATGGAAGGGCAGGAATAAGTAACTCCTCCCTGGTTCCCAGTGGAGCTGTTGGCGCAAGCCCGCTTCCCGCTGAAGAAATTCTTCTAGTTCAGTATCGAGCCCCCCGTTACAGAGGTAGCGCCAGGCGGGCGGGAGGGCAAAACTCGCCCGTGCCAGGGGTGCCAGCAGCGCCTGCGGATACGCATACTTCGTCAGCAAGCAGTCCACCTGCGGCCGGCTAATGTGCAGGACACAGTCAAGCTTCTGCGTTTCCAGTGCCAGCAGGGGAATCTTTGCGAGCCGGGCATACCGATTGATGGCCATCATCACTTGCTCGTCTTCCGTGGACGATAATTCCGCGCCAGGAAAAGGCACGATCAGAATATCCGGGTGAAACACGTCCAGCCCGGCAATCTGCCACCATTGGGCCGCCCCGATGAAGTCATCAAACGCCAGGAGATCCCCCCAGGTGGGCGCCTTCAAGTGTGCAGGCTGCGTCACAATGGGCCGGTTCAGAAGCTCGTGCAACCGTTTGGCCTCTGCGAGCTTATTGAAACTGGCATTGACCAGAGAGGCACGCAGCACGGGCACCTGGCGGGTGGCTGCGACGTTCGCCGTCTCTTCGCTCCAGACCAGGACCACGACATCATAGCCCGCTTCTTTGAGCATGGGTGCCAAGGCAAGCCACTTATTGTGGGTCATCCCACAGACGGTGTTGGTGGCAACCAGTGCGGCCATAGGCTTTCTGGTGGACGTCGCATCGGCTTGGAGCGAGGCCGTTTCTGTCAGTGGGGTCAGTGACACGTGAGACCTCCTGCAACGATCTTCTGAAGGAGCTTTACCTGGCAGGGTGTGCAGAGATCAGGAGGACCACCGAACCCGTCTAATCGTTTGGTAAAGGAAAACGATATAGAGACATGGAGCTCCGGCTGGTATATCGTTTCGTTACTTGTTATCCAGGGAGTTCCCCATGGTTCATGGTACTCGATGCGCGGTCTGTCTGGCGCATCACCACCACAAAGATCACACATAGATTTCTTCATGATCTCCCTCCTGCACGCGGCGCTCACGCTCGGCCTTACGTCTGTCCTTCATCCGCAGCAAGGTACAGCGCCGGCAGGACCGCTGGATGTACCCTCTTGTATTCTGGGTATAGACATCCCGATCGGTCAGGAAGACGTGCCCCCATCGGCACCGTACCCGTGAAAGGCGATGATTCGGCTGACGCCCTATCGTGGTCAGGGCCTGCGCGACCTTGCGCGCTGCTGACAGTACCGTTGGGTACACGCCGAGGTGCATGATCTTCCCAGGCGGATGGTTAATCCGTGCGACCCACTTGCGGTGCTGTCCGGGTGTGTGCCGGTGAGACTTCGGCGGATAGCGGTATTGTTGGTACACGCCCAGATAGCCGCTCGCGGCATTGCGGCGTGAAAGATGCAGAATCATGGATTTCCTACTCCTCCCTTCGGCTTTGTACGAGCGTGACTGCGACCGCATGGCCGGCCAGGGCCTCCGCCCGCGTCGCGTAGCGCTGTTGATATTGATCGTGGAGACCGCCAAAGATCATGGTTTCATATAAAATCGGCGGTTCCTGCTCGGAGAACGCATGATCCATTCCAAGAAAGATTGTACTAATTCTGCTCTCCCCAGTGTCTGTGTAAGCGACCCGCCGATCCGCGGTCTCCATCCACCGTGCCCAGGTGAGGAGGTCAGTCTCGACCAGGGGGTTGCCGTTGTCGTCCAGGATATATTTGTTCATGTGTCTTCCTCCTCTGACAGCGGCTGCTGCCTGTCCACGACATGGACATGGTTGGCCCGGACCCCTGCGAGAGGGAACATCGCCCGCAGTACCTCGGGGTTGCTCTGCTGCTGGCACTCAAAAGACGACGGCCCGTTCACGGACATCTTTTCATGCTGCTTCTCCCCCGGGCTCCGCCTGCCTGTGACCACAGTCGGATACCCCGGAGCGAAGGCCTCAGCCAGATCCCCGAGCGTGACCGCTATCGTGCTCTGCAGATAGAGATCACCTTCATGCTCATCGCTCCCTCCCGGGATAGACTCCAGCCAGGTCAGCATTTGCTCGACCGCAGGAGGCAGCCGGGTAATAAAGCGTGTCATGGTGGGATCAGTGATAGTGAGGGGCTCGCCCCGCAGCCACTGGCGGCTCCAGACTTCCAGGACAGACCCCGTGGAAAAGAGGGCATTCCCTGACCGGGCGGCCACAAACCATGGTGGATGGGGGCGTGGACTATAGACATTGGCTCCGAGCCAGAGTTGCTCGGCCACATACTTGGTTGCCCCGTAGAAGGTCGTGGGCTCACAGGCTTTGTCCGAAGAGAGGTAGAAACAGCGTGGGGGCCGGGCATCTCTGGGCATCGCCAGGATCGTCTCAATCACCGCTCGTGCCCCATCTATATTGACCGAGGCCGCCTCGAATGGAGAAGACGATGCAACCTCGACCCGTTTGAGGGCTGCCAGGTGAATGACCAGAGTGACCCCGGCGAGGCTAGTCTGCAACCGTGCGCGGTCACGGACATCGCCGAGGTGCACACGGACACGGTCATCGTGCAATCGTGCAGCCAGATCCGCGGCGCGATGCTCACCTCGCGCAAAGAGAATGAGCTTCTCTATCGGATGGAGCAGGAGTTGCAGACAAAATTCCTGTCCCCAGGCGCCGGTCGCACCTGAAACCCATGCTGTTGTCTGTTGCCAATCCAGTGTGGTCATACCTGCTCCTGCTCGCATTGGTCCGCCGCCGAGGGTCGGCACGCCTCCGCTATCGCCTTGATATAGACCCGGCGCAGCTTCGCCAATGCCGCATGATGAACCCGGTCTGCCTCCGCCAATGCCTCGGCCGAGGCCTGGTCCGCCTCCGCCACTGCCTCGTCATAGACCCGCTGCTCCTCCTCTCGCGTCTCTTCATAGACCCGGTACGCCTCCGACACTGCCGCGGTATAGACCCGGCACGCCTCCACTATTCCCTCCGCAGAGACCCGGTCCTGTTCCACCAACCATTTGCGCACGTCTTTTCTGATTCTCATGATCTCCTCCGCGGTCTTATACGCCGTGGCCGTTCTGATACTATGGGGAGCTTTGGTGCTGGCATCACCGTAGGCTCAAGCAGCACAGGACCAAACGGGTAGCTGTCTTCAGAGGCTGGACGTGGCTCCGGCTCTGGGAGTGCCGGCTTTGTCTCCGGCCTCAACGTAAACTTGACATGGGCCATCATCGTCTCACAGGTGCCATATTTGCAGAGGAGGTCCCGATCTCGGGTATCTTTCATTGGCACCATGAGCCACGCCAGTCCTGCAGCGGCTTGCCACCGGGCTGCATAGGCCAGCACATCCCCGAGATAGGCCGACTCCCATGGGACAGGCTGGAGCAACGCGACCATGTGTTCCCCTGTCCAGAGGGTAGAGAGCGTGGCGGCGTAGGAATCTCGTGTTCGCAAGAAAATGGTATCCTGAGATGCCCCTGCTGGAAAGATCCGTTCAACTTCCATGGGTGTGTTCCTTTGCGCCATAACCTCGTTGCAGGATATGGCGTATCTGGTGCGGCTCTAGCCCAAGCTGTTCACAGCAGCGGATAAAAGAAAAGAGATATGTTTCGTCTAGATCGTTCAGCCACACGGTATCTGCCCGACAGATGTGGCAGCGGGGTTTCCTACACTTTTTTCCATGAAGATAGACTATCCACAGCAAGGCCAGCATGAGACGTTGTGGGGCACTCAAGGACTCGATAACGGGAGACTTCACTTCTCTTTATCCTCAGGCGCAAAGAGAATGCGCCGTGCCGTCGGTGTGGGACAGGCAGGGGGGTCGAGGGGAGTGGGGATCGAGCTGGTGACCGTGTCGCCATTCACAAACTGTACCGGACTGACTAAGCCAACGAGACTCGTTGACCAGATTTTCTGCACACCAGCAAAGCCTCTAGCTACAAGGTTCTCTTCCTTCTGCCATACTCTCAGCTTCTGCCATGCCTCCGGTGTCCTGCGGATATTACTCACGACAGCAGTGGCCTCTACACGCTGGATAAACAGTGGCTGTTCGCTGGCTACCTCTTTGAGTAATTCCTCACGATCCCGTTCTTGCCGCGCTCGGTAGTCCATGAGTCCTTTCCCGATCAAGTTAATCTGTTCCTCCCGCTCCGCCCTTTTTCGCCGTAGGGAGTCTCCTATCCATTCTTCTGGTTCAGCCCCTCCTTCTTGTTCGCGCCTCATCTTCTCTTGTGCCTTCCCATACCGTTCCTCCAGCTCCCTGCTCAAGCGCTCTAAGTTCAGGGCTACCTGTTGCTCCCGCGCTGCCTTCCTCTCCCGTTCCTCCCGCGCCCCCTTTTCCTGCCGCAAGCGCTGGGCTATAAGTTCTTCTCTGTCGGTCATAATCCCTCCTCTTCAATAGGCGTGAGCGGGCCAAATAGATCCACGAAATCCGCCAGCCGCAGCACCACCAGAGCGCCCTTCTGCCCACGTTCTTTCACCACCAGTAACGGAGGCTTTGTGCTGCTGTAGCGTTGCGCTTGTTCCAGACCCAGGCGCAAGAGCCGCGGCAGGGCCTTCCTATACTTTACTTCGACCGTAAATAGGGGGTGCTCCACATCGGGGCACGATTGACTGAAGTCGGCTCCTCGCTGGTTGCGCTTCCCGCCTAGGGCCTTGGCTGTATTCCGCTCAAGGTCTTTCCAGGCTGCATTACTCATGGGATGAACGGCTCCTCCGCCTGAACCACCGCCGGCGCTCCCTCGATCGGTTCGCTGGTCATTAACCTTCTCCTCGTAGGGGGAGCAGGATACAGCGTGATTTTGCGAAACAGCTTTTCCCATTCGTCCCCCATACTTCCCCAGCAGGAATGCGCGCCAGGCGTACTGCCGTCCTTGAGAATTTTTCCACACCCTCGGCAATACCATAAAACAAATTCATAACGGTTTTTCATAAGAACACATCCTTTCTTTAGCCCCCCCGGGGCCAGGTGGAAGGAGGCGCCCACCTGGGGGATTCCCCGGGGAGTTGCAGCAGGGGGGGAGGTCCTGCTGCCAACTAACCTTTCGTCTGGAGGGGGTGTCTCACGGGCCGATGCGAGCCCAAACGGGTAGTCCATCGCCTGCGGCGCGACAGGGACGAGCGTCGCCGGCCCCGACACCCACGAGGGCGACGATGCGGCAAGCTCATACAGCGCAACAGGAGGTGACGGCTCCTCGATCGGTTCACTTTGGGGCGGCGTTTTTACAGTCGGCATACACGGCACTCCTCACGTTCATTCCCTTCCCCTCTCACCATACGTCCCGCCTCAAACTCCCCACGCAACAGTCTTAGGGACGCTGGCCATGTATCGCGCCCCGGACTGCGAAATGTAGCACCGATACGTTCTTCAAGTGCTTCGGCCTCGGCATATAGATCGGGGTATTGCTTCAGCAAACGTTTCCACTCAATGAGACGCTGCCCATAGCACCAAGCGCAATCAGTACGGTTCGGTATGCAAATCTGACGGTCGGCTAAGTAGGTCTTAACCTCCTTGAGCTTCCACCCCCACTCGCGCAAGGGGAAACGGCATGACACCTCACTTGAGTAAATCCCCTCCCGCTCTGCTTCGTCTGCACGGAGCCCCACGTAAAGCACGGCGGGCTGATGATTTTTTACGTAAGCTAAGCAGGGAACAATTTTGAGCAATCGCGTACACCAGCGCTGTCGCCAGTTAGGGAGCGCATTGTATTCCTTGATCCACTCGAGCAGGGTGCGATTAGTGAGCTTAATCAGAGATGTATCTAATAATTGCTCTAGCCTGCTCCAGTGAGTAAGCATTTCCGGTAGCTCATTTCCGGTTGGCGTACAAATGAATTGGTACTCTCGTGGTTCTACCTCACGTAACCGAAGAGCAAGGGCGGTCGAGTCTTTCCCTCCGCTGAGGGCAACAATGTGATTCATTTATAAGTTTTCACCTCAATGCTGGGGGCGGGCGCAAATGAGCGAGCTACCTTTTACGGCGTTCGTCGCATCGGCGCCAGCGACAGATCAATCGGCCGCTCCCGTGCTTGCGTGCGCAGCGATTCACCCCGCAGGAGATTGAGACAGAGCGCGATGGTTGCCAGGGCATCCAGCACCGGCTCCTCCGGGTACACTTCGCTCATCTCTTGCCAGGCATTAGGACTTGACTTGGAGCGCTGCCAGTGCTCCTGCGTCCTCTCAAGAGGAAGCGTGCGCTCTGCTGTACGAGCGGCGAGGATTAAAGAACTCCGGGCGGTTTGCAAATGCTCATGCCACGGGTCCGTTGTTGTCAATGGACTCAAGGGCGGCGCTATCAAGGATTTCAGTGCTCCCATGTGGCGGTTCCTCCTGTGCGAGATCCCGAGCAATGGCCTGCAAGATTTCCTGGTTCCCACCGACGGCTTGCTCGATAGTGTCGATCAGTGCGGACATTTCGAACAGGGTCAACTCCGAGAGTCCGCGGCCATCGTAATTGCTGACTGCGATTTGGTGCAGCGCGTCATGGTTAAGCGGGCCAACGGGTAGGGGTACATGCCGAGCACTCGCATGCAAGGCGCGTAGCTGTGCCGTGGTACAGCGTTGGGTTAATTCGACATCAGCGGCGGCGGCGGGGTCAAAGTCCGTTTCCTTGTCAGGCACGCGCATCAGACCTGACAATTCAGGAAATGCTTGACGGCAGCAGTTCTTCAGCGCACTTTTCCAGGCCATGAACGGCGCTTTGCGGCGCCAAAAGACATTCTCTTGTCCCTGTCCCGTCGTCGTTTGCCATCCTTCTTTGTCTATTTCAAAACGGTACGGACGCGGGCGATCCTTGACTGTGATTTCCGCCCATCCGCCGAGCAACTGATCTTTCGGGTCGTGGAAAATGCCACGCTTCATCACTTTGATACGAGCGGCAATACCCTTGGGCTCCAGGGCTTTCCCGTCCATGAAGTCAGCCATGAGTTTCTCTTTTAGCTGGGGGGCAATCAAGTAATCATCCATCCCGCCCAGAATGCTTTCTTTGATATTCTGTAAAGAAGTCTCGACGATGATCCCGCCGTCATGGCTCACGAACCGGGGATGCGCTTCGACGCGACGCAGCCAAGCGTCTTTAGAGACCTGGAGGCTCGGCTTGCCATCAATCACCGCAAACCACGCTTCGCCAGCAAACGGATCCAGCTTATTATGAGCCGCCCACTGGAGCATGAAGAAAGCCTGGTCCTGGGTCGCGGCCGGGCAGATCAGGCTCTGGAATGCCTGCACGGTCAACTCTACTTTCTGCCCGTCGAACGTGTCGTAACTCACGGCTCTGGGAGCAGGAAGGGTGGAGGACGCGGCAGGCCGTAGAGCGACGTGCCGCGCTACCTCCTGCTTAGGGGCTTCCGTTGTGTCAGACAGGGGAACCTCCTCGCGTTGCGGATTGACGAGTACTACCGTTTCTCCCATAAGATCCTGGCCTCCCCATTTCCCGTCATCGACTAATCGCGTTAAAATCTGCCTCCGCTTACTCGGAGGTAGAATCTCTCTCTCGTTTGGGTGCACGGAACAGGCAATGACATTCTTGTTCCGATCCGTGAACGCATATTGACATTTCTGCTCTTCCATGGGGTCCTCCTATTCTTTCTCATATTCCTGGCGTGCCTTTGCCACTGCCTCGTCATAGACCCGCTGCATCTCCGCTCGCGCCGCAAGATACTCCTGCTGCGGCTCCGCTATCGCCGCGGCATAGACCTGCTGCGGCTCCGCTATCGCCGCGGTATAGACCTGCTGCGGCTCCGCTATCGCCGCGGCATAGACCTGCTGCGCCGCCGCTTTCGCCGCGGTATAGACCCGGCGTGCCGCCGCTGTCGCCGCGGCATAGACCCGTTCTCTCTTGATTTTCATGGTCTCCCTCAAAAAAAGTAATTCATCATTCACTGACACGAAATACGCTTCGTTTGCCCACGAGTCGATGCGGTTGTGCTGACTCCACCTCATCATAAAGGGCGTGGGCGCGACAGGAGCCATTTCTGGGTCGCTGGCAGGCAGTGCCAGATCCACTGCGTCCACTTCCCTATCGTGCTGCATGGGATCTCCTCCTTTCATCGAGCAAGCAATTCATAAGAAAAAAGAAAACTTTTGTCAATAGGGGTGGTGACAGCCCGGCGCCTGTCCCACACCAGGGGAAGGGCGGGAGACGCCCCCCCCCCTAGTATCAGCTACTCATCAAACGCATCTTCTATGAGGAGCCAGAGAACAATCATCAGAAGGAACCAGCCGGCGCCATCCATCTTATTGCTCCTCTTCTGGCTTCACTTCCTCGCCGAAGCCAATCTTGCGCTTGGCCGGCTCTTGGATAACAGGGCCGGGAGCAAAGCCATAGTTCGCCCCGGCTCCCACCGGGAGGATTGCAATCATTCCTCCATCAGAGGCTGGTGGAATCGGCGAGCCGTCCACCCGTCCGGGGTACTGATACATCCCAGGAACACAAGCAGAGATGAATCTGCCATGCGCCTCCTGCCGGAGCTTTTCCAACCGCTCCCGCGCCGAAGTCAGCACGGGAACGACATACTGAGAGGCTTCAGCTAGTGAACAGCCGAGCCGCCGTGCTACATCACAACACTGCTTGACTTCCGCTCCCGTCCATCCGTCTTGGTTAAATCCCCCCGGATCGGCTTCATACAATCCAAATTTACGGCACCAGACCTGCCAGATTGCCGGCATGTCTTCGGCTCGGGGGATATCGAAGAAGAACGTACCGAGGGTGAACCGGCGCCGCAGTTCGGGCGGGAGGATTGCGAGAGAATTGCACGTCGCAATCCACAACGAGCGGCCATTGCTCACTGCTGAAACCACCCGGAGCATTTCTCTGATGGCTGCTTCACTCTGCCCTACGAGACTCTGTTTTGCCGCTCCCATATCCACTTGGAGTGCTGGTATCCCAGCATCTCGCCCGGCCGCTTTTGCTACGGCAGACTTCGCCGTACCAGGCAATCCGACAAAGAGGATCCCCGCCGATCCCGTGGCAATCTCCGTGTCCAAGAACGAGAGAATCTGTCCAAGCGCGTCTGCTGACACGCCAGACAAATCCCCCCCTGTAGCACCTGCCAGCATTTTCTCGATCTCATCCAGGAACACAATGAGATGCGGCGCCAATGGTCCTTGACAGACACAGCGCAAAAACTCCGTGACATTGTCCACGCCGGCGAGATCACCGAAGGACTCATCGGACCGGAGCATCTTCAGACCCTTGGTTCCCTCGATCAGTTGCCGTTTGCGTTGCCGCAAGGACTCCATATTCATCCCAGCGGGAGTGAGGGAGAGCGCCAGGGCTTGCTCTGCAGCAAAAGCGGATAAACCCACCAAGGCGGTACAGATTGTTTCCTGTTCCTGCGTGGCAGGCAGGGGAAGGTTCGCTGCTTCATAGAGTCCCTTTGCCACTGTCCAAAACTCCTCTTGAGTAGGAAGCGCGACATCAATCACCAAGACATCCTGTGCTAGCTCACTCGGTAGGTCAATCGACGGCGCCACCAGCACAACCGTATGCCCTGAGTCCTTGCGCAGGTCTCGCCTACTCCAAAGCGCTTGAGCAATGGCGGCTTCCTGAATGTACCGATGTGCGTTCAGGAGACATACCGCCAGATCCTGGTTTGGCAGTTTACGGACGCCTTCGAGGAGCTCGAGGACTCCCGCTTCTCCCTGGTAGGCCGCGGCCGCGGCTGCTTTGCGCGCCGCCGCGGAACCTTCTCCCGGGTCTTTCGCTGCTAGCAAGAGTCCGACCGTGCCACTTGCCAGAGCGTTGCAGGGGATAACCCCCTGCACAACGTCCCACGTCAAGACCGCTTCACTGGCTTGGCCGGCCAGCTGGGCAACGGTACTCTGCCCATCTCCGGTCTGCAAAGCAATCAACGGCACAGACCGTGCCCGCGCTAACCGATACTGTTCAATCCATTTCTGCATATAGGTTCCCTCCTATAGACTAATACCCTATCGGACGTCGACGTGACACGAAGCTATCCCTGCTTCGCGTGTTCGTGGACATGGACATGACCATGCCCCTGCTTACGCTTGATTGACTCCACCTTGCCTGCCATCAGGGTTTCAATCAGTTGCAACAGTTCGTCTGCGTTGCGATGGTTGCCTACCGATATCTTATCGGTGGTCACCTTCACCCGACCATCCTCAAGAATCTCAATTTCTATGGTGTCCATTATCATCTCCTCGACAGCGCCCACTTGCGTTCTGTCCCCTGTTTGAGTGCCCAGCCTTTGCGAGCCGCGACCTTGCGGATAATCCGCTCCGCGTAGGTGCGTTTCACTGTGGCAAGGTCTTCGACTGATGTTGCCACCAGCGTCCCCTCCCGGAAGGTCACGCGGAATTGCAATCCGAGATCGCGGATGATCTCGTTCACCAGTTCCGCATCAGCCTGGGCAAAATCCGCCGACACTGTAATCACTTGGTCACATGGCATCTTGTATTCCTCCTTTTTTCTGTGTTTTGGGGCTGACAACCTCTGCATTCCGCTCCTGCTGGAATCGCGCAGCTCGTTCCACGGCTTCCGGCCTGGGAATGTGCCGATTCAGCAACCAGGTCATCAAATCACATGCTTCCTGTTCGAGGACAAAACCGCGCGGATTGCTCTTAGGGTAGACAATCATTTCTCTCCTCCTGCCCCAGATTCTCGCCGGGGCGTCTGCGGGGGGTTAGTCCTCGCAATGTTCTGCGTGCAACTGCGCCAGATTCTCCCGTTGCCTCAGCGCTTCCTCGGCAGTGATGGGGCGGGGCATTTTCTCCGCCGCGTCCAAACATTGGCCGCATTCATCCCAGCTATTTTTCATTTCTTCCTCCTCGCCCCGGGATTGTCACTACCGCACGGCCGGCATACTTGGCCGCGTTGCAGCATGGTCGCGTGGTCTCGGGGTGGCTACACGGCTGCACTATCCCCCCCACAACCCACACTTGCAGATCGTAGTCAAATCCGTCCACGAGGTTTCCCGCGGGTGTGTAATAATTATTCGAGTGTCGCATGATCTGTTCCTCCTGCCCTCAGACATCCACGTTCCGTGCCAGATCAGCCACCCTTGATTTTATTGCAGTTTTTTGTCAAGTCCTCCACTCTCCTGTACTAAAACACCACAATACCCCCCCCCCTAAAATAAGACACCCTGTCTCACTTCAACACAGAACACCCCCCTCGCCCTCCTTCGGGCTTCTTTTCACAAGAATAAAAAAACGTTCTAATACTCCCTCCGCCTACCACCTCCGCCGCGCACGCCCCCCCGCCCACCACCCTCCGCAAATCCCCGATAGAACATATGTTCTACCTGGTAGAATGTTATACCTAGTAGAACGTTCTATTTCGCGTAGGTCATGTTCTACCTGGTAAAACGGTACTATTACCTCTTACTCTTCGTTCTTCTTAAGTCTTCTTCTGATCAGAAGTTTTCTTTTTATATAGGGTTCCCAGAAGTCTCGATAGTACTTCTGGATAAAGAAAAACACAGTGATTTCAAGGGGCTATTTTGCTTTTGGGTCCACTCTGGAGGGCAAAATCAGCAGTATTTACGGGTTTTGGTGTCCTGGTAAGGGGGGGGGTGGACAGGGGCACCAAAACTGCTAAGGAAGGGGATAAAGGAGAGTATATGTACCCCCTTTCGACTCATAAAAACCGAGTAGAGGCGATGGAGAAGGCAATGGCGCGTGCTGGAGTGCCCACTTGGCTGATCCTGGCGGCCGTAGCGTGCGCCGAAGACCAGCGGATGCTCTCGGATGCACAAAAGAGGCGATTGAGGCGGGAAAGGGCAAATCCGGCCCAAAAAGGCATAAGGGAACGAATGCGGCTCGAAGCCAATGCGGATTTCCTGCGGCGCCACCCCGAGTATGCCGATACAAACGGCCCCCTCGCCCTCCGGTCAGGGCCTGTTTCACAGGTAGGGGAGGACTAGGTCTAGCTGTCCCCCTACCCCATGCCTTGGGGATGACCTGGCGTTTTGCGGCGTGTTTTATACAGTAGAACAAGGCGCAAAGTTGACATAATCTATCCTGTCTTCTCTCCCTCGCGCCAGCCCGCTAGAATCGCCAGCCCGCTAGAATCAAGGGGTTTTGCGGCTTGTGATGTCGCGGTCTAAAACCCCAATGAAATCAAGGCGCAATGTTTACTGAATGACTCTTATCAGACGTCGACATCCGGCATGGTTCTGGCTAATGCAAGAATGGGGCCTAGCAATATCCATGCCGTGGGGTGGGCGTGGGGTGGGCGTGGGCGTGGGCGTGGGGACGCGCGCGTGCAAGATGCACCCGCGCGCGCGTCGTACCCCCCTGCGCTCACCCTCCCGCGAATTTTTTCCTCATTTTGGATTCGGGAAGGTTTCGCCATCGGGTCGTGGGTTGGGGTGGGCGCGGGATCGGTCCATACCACAGAAAGCCGCCTAGTTTGTGCTTGTGGTGCTGGATGGGGATGAGTCCTGATTCGCCACCCCAGCCCCAGGGTATGTGCAAGCGAGCATCGAGGCGGAGCACCAGGGAGATTTCTACTCTTCCGCCGGCATTGAGGCGGAGCCAGTAGCCAGGGCGATGGGGGACACGGCGGCGCCAAGTCATGATGTTTGAGGTGGGACGAGGATCCATGGGGGGGAGTCATCGAGACGGGGGAGGGGGGCAGAGAGGAGGGAGCGGCGTTTGAGGAGATTTTTACGAGTGAGGGCATATTCTTGAGCGGTATGGCGGAGGTAGTAGGAACGGCGGTAGGCGTGCCATTTGTCGATATTGCGGGCGCGCCAGGCTTTGGTGCGGGCGTAGGCAGATTTAGGCACGGGGTATTTTCCTTGAAATCCGCGCCTCCCGGCCATGCGGATTTCGCGGGATAACGGCCATTCGGCGGATTAGGCCAGCCGCTTTATCCATCGCCGTTTCGCATCGGGCGGTCGCGTGTCGTTTCCAAAGAGATCGACCTGCGTCCGTGGACGGGCCGGGCAATTCCAACTCGGCCGCGGCGCTAACTCAGCATCGAGGTCGAACCCGGCGGCTCTGAGTGAAACACTTGATTCCGCCTGTAGCGTATAGGTGATTGCTCGACGGAAGCCCAGCGCCTTCGCCGCTCGCAGAATCGCGCCGTACATCATGGAGTTCGCGTTCCTGTGTCCAAGGGTGCATACCCGCGTGATTTCAACCGTGAATCCATCTTGCAGTGCGCGAGCCACCGGGCGGCCGGCGATGGCCACACCGACGAGCGATTCTCCATCCGACAGACCAACGGCGAACAGACCGCTTTCGGGCGGCCTGTTGTGTCTGTGGTACATCCCAACAAACACCTTCGCATCCTTGATCGTTGCAGGCACGATGCGCAAGCCATCAGCCTGACAACAGCTTTCATCCGTTTCAGTTTTGAGCGTGAGTATCATTTGTGCTGCTTTTGGATGAGGGAGAAAGAGGGGAGCAAGTGGGCAAATATATCGGCTGCGAGGGCAGGGAGGGAGCGAGTAATGGCGGCTTGTTGAGAAGAGCGACGACAGGCACGGAGGCGGGCGAGTTCTGAGGCAGACTCGCGATGGCTTCCCCAGGAGGCGCCCTGATGCAGGGGGGAATGCAGGGTGCGCAAATCGGATCTGTGTGGTATTTTTTTCATGGGGAGAGCCTCCTAGAGCAGGGAACGGCGTTGTCGGATGGGCCGATCGGCCATGAGGACGAGACCGCGGGTATCGGGGTCGAATTTGACGACGGAGTTGCGGATGAGGGGGTCCAGAACGGCGGAGAGTTTGGCCATGGTAATGCCTTGTGAACGGAGAGATTCACGGAGCTTGAACTTGGTATAGACGCCAGGCTCGGCACCAATGCGGGTGAGGAGGGCTTGTTCGATTCTGGCGTTGCTGAGATCAGAGATGGTCAGGGGGATCATTTCTCGGGCATAGAGAAAGTCGACGAAGGTGGCACTGGTCTCAATGACACTCTGGGCCATGCGGACGTCGGGGATTTCGACCAGGGGGGCTAATCTGGCCCAGGCCGAGAGCATGGCGATGTGGTAGGCGTAAAAATGCAAGCGTTTTTTGACACTGCTGACCGGACCCATGTCCTGCATGACCGTGCCGAAGTAGGGGATTCCCCAGGTTTGTATGGCTCGGGTTGCCTGGGGGGTGAAGGCCTGCTGAAATTTCTGCCCGTGTCCCCAGACGTGGCCGGTGAGGTCGTGTGCCCACTTGGCGGCGACGGGAGCCAGCATCGTGTCCGGGCTGTCCGGTTGCCTTTCGATCGGAGGCCAGAAGTCCCATTTGTGCATGCCCCCGGGCAGGATGAGATAGCGATTGATAAAGCCGGAATGGATCAGCGTTTCGGTGATTTCCGCGACAAAGAGCTCCGGGGTCGCGGTCCCAAAGATAGAAAGCGTAGGGGTGTTGATGACCTGATCGCCGCCACTGTCTCCGCGGTTTGATCGGGTGACGTTCCATTGCTTGGGTCGGTGAAAAATGTTGTTGAGGTCTTCGCCGAGCGTTGAGTGCTGAATGCCGGTGTTTTTGGCGAGTTTGGTCCATTCCGAGACGATAAAGAGCGTGGGGACTGATGCCCACGCGCCCTGCGCGTCTTTAGTCGCCCCCTGCAGCGCCGTAAAGACGCCAGGCCCGGACTGCACTGCATCCCGAATGCGGTACGTCGCAGGCAAGAGCGCGCTACAGACGTCTGCGGAGAGCTGCTTGCCGGAGCCGGTAGGCGCAATGCACAGGCTATAGGCCATCCCGTACATGTGAGCGCGGGCGTAGTACCAGTGGAAATTGCGTGCCGCCAGGGCAGCCAGGGCCGTGTAGGTGGCGAGCCAGACATCCCAGTCCTGCGGCATCACCGCCCCCACAGCCGCCCATGCTCCCGTCCAGACATGGGGAGGACACGGAAACCGGCGCCGCACCTCCTCCCAATCGAAACGGACAGGAAGCAGAGACGTTTTTGACATGGTGATTATCTGAGGAATATATTAGACTTGTATTGTGTCATCAATACTGTATACTTATGTAGCCGATATGGGGTTATGAGTCAATCGTGATGATGACAAAAAAGAATACGCCGCAGTGTTCGATGTGCAGAGCCCGAGAACGGCGCGCACGGATTGCTTCGATGCGTGCTCGTGGGTATACCTTCCGAGAAATCGGTGAGCAACTGGGTGGGGTCAGTCGGCAAAATATCCACCGCGCCTGGAAATGGACCCAGCAAACCCAGGATACTGAGTAAACTATGCCAGGCATCTATGGCTCTGTCAACTTTGTCATCGGCAAGCCGACCCAGCCGAAGCCGGTCAGCTCTGGTCCCTGCGCGGTGTGTCACAAGGAAGTCTACCGTCAGACCTACACCCCTGGCCAGGGGTGGTGCTGGCGGCATTATAGCTGCGATCCCGTCAAGGGGATAATCGAGCGACGCCGGAACCGGGCCGGCAATGCCTACGGCTACGTCCCCAGTGAGTATGCTGGAGGCACTGGCTTTGACCAGGCACTGGGCTCTGCTATTATCCGATCCCGCGGAGAATCCTGATGACCCCTGCGCAAGAAGTCGCTCTCGGTGATGCGCGCCTGAAGCTCGATGCGATCCTGGAGGGAATCGGCGAGGATGGGCTCGCGGACCTGATTGCCGAAGCCGCCGGCGCCCGGCTGCGCGATGCGCTCCTGCGTCTGCGGTCTTCCGAGTGGTGGTCGACCACACTCAGAGAAGCCATCGCTACCCCCCAGCAGTACAATACGCAGCTCCTCTGTAAACTGTTAGATAAAGCCATTCCTACCCCCCAGTCTGTCCGCCTTGACCCGGACGGGGGCTTCCGGCTGATCATCGAACATGTCTACCCCCAGGAGGGAACCAAATGACCGTACCCACCATCGATATCAACGCGCTTCTCAACATGGGCATGGCCGGCGTCGTGCTGGGCGTGATTGTCGTGCCCCTCCTCCGCTGGTTACTCCATGAACTGACCGCCCAGCGGCTCGCCTTCGGACAATTCATCGAGGGACATAGTCAGAAGGAATTGCAGGTGCTCGCACAACTGGAAACGAGCCTGGCCCTGCTGACCACCACCATGGCCGCGTACAATGCCCAACTGACCTTGCTGACCACGACCCTCACAACTCATAATTTTCTGCTCCAGAGTTTGGCAAAAGAGCACAGGGCGGTCCTATAATCTCATGTATGCGTAAGCTCTTCCTGATCCTGCTAGCGGTCTGCTGCTTGGGGGCAACCGCGACCTCTCTAGACTTGTCCTGGCTCAATCAGGATACGCAGAGTCCTGCCCCAACCTTTCCCATTGAGCGCGGGCTTGACGGGATCAACTGGACGCAGATTGCAGAGACGGCATCAGGAGTCACCGCCTATACGGACACTGGCCTGAGCCCCGCAACCACATATTACTACAAAGTCAAAGCGCGGAACTCCGTTGGAGATTCCGGTTACTCAAACATCGCTTCGGGTACCACCCTCGCGGCACCACCGCCAGCCGCCGTTCTCGCCAACATCAATTTTCAGCCTAGCTCTGCACCTATCCCATCGGGCTACCAGATGGATGATGGTTCAGCCTATACTGTTGGGAGGGGATATGGCTGGACTGTCGATCTGTCAGGGAATACCAGGGATCGTGATGTAAACGCTGATCAACGATTCGACACTTTTGCCTTTGTATGGAACGCAACGACAAATACCTGGCAATACGACCTGCCGAATGGATCGTATCTCGTCTCGCTCGCTTCCGGTGACGGTGCGTATGCACAAGGCCCTCATCAGGTGATTGTCGAAGGGACGACCCTCATCAATGGGGTGTCTACTGCGGTGGATCAATATATTACGGTGACGGATGTGCCTATCACGGTGGCAGATGGGCAGTTGACGGTAGTTATTGGACATCCAACAGGCGTTACCATGCTGAACTATGTCATCATCAAATCTGATGCACCTGGAACGATACCAACTGGCCTAGCGGCTAACGTGTCGGTTACGGTCACAACCCAACCGTAGGAGGTCTTATGAAGAAGTTTCTCTTTGCCTTTCCGTTTGTGTGTGCCTTGCTCTACGCGCTCGCCGCGCACGCGCTCACCATCACGGCAACCGTGGCCTGGACAATCGGCACGTCTGCGGGACACACATCCTGGTCGGTCCAGAAGACGATTGACGGCGCGGTCCCTGTTGTGGTCGGGACACCGGCTGCGGCGACGACACAGTTTGTGGACACCGCGCTGACGGCTGGCCACACCTACACCTACGCGGTAGCGGCATGTAACAGCTTCGGATGTGCTGCGTACACCGCTCCAGTGTCCACGAGCACGAACACGCCAACCGGCAGTGCCTCTGGCGTGACCGTCACAGTGACCACGGCTCCATAGGAGCACGAGGCAATGGCGACCGCAGAGCAATTTTTTATGGTGATGCAGGCACTCCAAAATATGGAGGGCCTACGCGCTGACGTGCGCCGCAATGCCCAGGCGTATCAAGCCGATGTGATCTCAGGGCGACTGACGCTCAGTCAGGTTCAGGCTGTTGCGCGAGAAGATGCCGTGCAATACTTGCGCCGCCTCAAATGGATGGCAGACATTTTTGCTGATCTCAATCGGCGCACGCGTCTGATTGCCGGCATGACCGCGGTAGGGATCACAGAGACAGAAATGAAAGCGTCCCACGATGAGATCAGGGCGGTAGCGGTGCCGTTGACCACAGTCACCTGGGCAGATGCCGCCGCCGTGACGACGACCGTGAATCAAATTCTGGCTGCCGTGCCTGCGCACGATCGGGTATTTTAGATGGCGTGGGACAAAGGATTTAACTTCCGTGATACCTCCGCCTTTGTCACCGACGGTGCGGATGAAACCTATGTCATCAACGGGAGCAATGTCTATCCCATTACTCGTAATGGGGTGACTTTTGGTTTTGACGTAGATCCAGCCACAGATTTTCGCGATAGAGATGCGCTGATAGATCGAAGACTCGCTGGTATAATTTTTACTGCCAGTGCAAGTCAAAAACTTTTTCGTGTGGATCTTCCTAATACCGGGACTTTTGATATCCGTGTGGCGAATGGGGATACGGCAAGTAATCAAAACAATCAATACTTTGAATTGCGCGATGATACCACCGCCTTTCGCACGGTGGAGGATACCGATGGTGTCCTCGCTGATAATTATAATGATGCCACGGGAGTAAACCGGACGGAAGCAAATTGGCCAGGGCAAAATGCCGCGGAGCAGCGAGTATTCGCGAGTACCATTTTCCGGTTGGCCCTTGCTAAAACCGTTGCGTTCGGGATTAACCATATCATCACGCATATTTTTGTGAGTGAGGTCGGAGCAGCAGCAGGACAGCCCTATCTGTCGAGGTTCCACGCGGTGCCTTTCGTGCCCACATACGGACGGAGTCTAAACTGACATGGCCAGCTATCCACCAAAAAAGGGCGTTGCCTTCACCATCTATATCCCCATCCTGGATGCGGACGGGGACCTGGTGGCCTCGGCAACGGCGCTGACCAGCACGCTTTCCGGTGACGGAGCAGCGTTTGCGGCTGGTCCTACACCGGCAGACGAAGGCGAAGGCTTTTACTCCATTGCCATGACCACCGCGCAGATGAATTTTGACAACATCTCCGGCGTGCTCAAGACGACCACCACCGGCGCCAAGAATACGCCGTTCAGCATCTATACCGTCACCCGGCAGATAGACGATCTGGCATTCCCGACAGTCTCTGGCCGTGGTATTGATGTGACGGCGACCGGCGAGGTCGGCTTAGACTGGGCGAACATCGGGGGGGCAACCAGTGCTCAGACCCTTTCAGGAACCAGTACCAAAGCGGTGGAGCCGACCACCGCCGGTCGCACCCTGGACGTGTCTGCTGCCGGGGAAGCGGGCATAGACTGGGCAAATATCGGCGGGGCGACTTCTGCAGCAGTCCTCTCGGGCACCACAATCGGCACGCTGACGACCTACACAGGGAATACCGTACAGACCGGAGATGCCTTTGCGCGGCTGGGTGCCCCGGCGGGCGCTTCTGTCAGCGCAGACATTGCCATCATAGAGGGACAAACTGACGACATTGGTGTGGCTGGTGCCGGGCTGACCGCCATCCCGTGGAACGCTACCTGGGACGCGGAAGTAGAATCCGAGGTGGATGATGCCCTCGGGGCTGGCACGGGAACTGCCCTGACTGCCATCCCCTGGAATGCCGCCTGGGACACTGAAGTGCAGAGCGAGGTGACTGACGCCCTCACCGCGGCGCTGACAGAGGGGTATGCCACAGATGGGTCAACGGCCAGTGTCGCGCAGCTTCTGTATATGATCTGGTCCGCCCTGGCAGAGTTTGCTATTGCCAGCACGACCATCACGGCAAAGAAACTCGACGGGACGACCACCGCCATGACCTTTACACTGGACGACGCCACGAATCCCACCAGCCGGACTCGGGCGACGTAGGCCGTATGTGGCCATCAAGAATATCATTGCCAAGGGCATTGGCTTCTCTCCTGCCACAAACAAATGGCTCCCCACGCACGGCTTCGGCATTGGCGTTGCCGAGACAGCTACCAATGCCAACTTTTTGGCAGACTTTCAGGCGGCCCGCCGTCATCCTGGCGCCGGCCGTGTCATTCCCGGCCCCCATCGGCCCATCCGAGGCCGCAGCATCTACCGGCCCGCGGTGACCGCGGCTGCGCCATTTGAGCGCCGTGTCTGGCAGGATCGGTCACATCCAGTCTACTGGCGCGTCGATTATACGGTGAAACCGCGTGTCCTCACCCTGGCTTCAGAGTACTCATATATCCCGGTGGACGGCTGGACCATTCCCGGCGGGCAGATTTACATTACCAGCGGCATTATTACCCTCAACACCGGCACAGCGCTGACAGGCACCTTCAGTGTGCCACAGGAAGCCCCTTTTCTCTTACGCATCACCAATGGTATCCTGGTCCACACCCTCACGTAGAAAGGAGAGAGTGAGTATGATAATTTTTTTCCTTGGCTGCTGCGTCGGGACCATCTTCGGGGTACTGATTGCCGGCTTGTGTGCGGTAGCGCATGACGCAGGCGAGATCGAGCATGAGGTGGCTTTCCAGGCGGGGAAGGCGGCGGGCCACATCGATCATGCTGCCCACCGCACGATGCAGTGTCCGTATGTCGACAGCAATCCGCTACGGCATTGGTGGACGCGGGGGTATAGTTACGAGGCCCGGCTGCTGCGGGCGATTGAGGCTGAGCAGCGGCTGAGATCAGTGGTCACGGATGCCCAGTAATGTGGAAATGTACTGCACAAAATGCACCCAAAAGGCTATATTTGCCACCATACGGAAAGATTACACCATGGTGCGGTTCCTCTGTGCCCAGCATTTTGCTGACGCGGTCAGTAAGTTCGAGCTGACCTCCGTCAAAACCATCCGTCAGTACATCCAGGATACTCGTACAGCGCCCTCTCCTATAGGTTTTGTGTAAGACCATGAAAATCACCCCTCGTCTCATCGTTGAGCGCCTGCCACGATGCCAGATCCGGCCAACACTCTGGATCTGGCGCCGTACAGCATATTGGGTAGGTGGGTGGACGTTCTGTTGGCTGTGGTTTGGTGTCGAATATCATAAGAAATGAACGAGTTCCGCTACAAGCTGCTCCCGACGGCCGAGAAGATCCATACCGATCCCCGGGAGTTAATCGCTGTCGTCGGCGCCTGGGGGTCCGGCAAATCTACTATTGCCGCCACAGACCTCTATCAGCATTGCCTCAAATATCAATGTGACGCCCTGGTCGTTCGGGACACGTATCCTGCGTTGAAAGACTCCTGCGTGAAGAAATTTATGGAGATCTACAAAGATGCGGGAGAACTGACCTGGGGACCTCCGCCGACCTTTCGCTGGAACGGCCAACTGCGTGGCCGGGAGGTCATGTTCC
>ERZ1292637.343-Hain-H14-01um-R3-343-length-30875-cov-14_pt1 | contig 30875 bp, 48 predicted proteins | sample MGYA00564405_ERZ1292637 | MGnify/ENA primary metagenome ERZ1292637 (study PRJEB36523, sample SAMEA6512645) | groundwater metagenome | collected 2019-01-09 | study: AquaDiva: Metagenomics assemblies of 32 groundwater samples | reverse complement strand
GGCCGAGGCCGCGCGCGACGGGCGGCGAGGCAGGCGAGGCCGGGCGCCAGTGGGCGCGGCCGGTGGGGGCATGCGCTGGCGCCGGCCCGCCCTGCACGTGCTGGGCTCGGCGCGAGGTCCGACCGATGGGTGAGCCGGAGGAGCGGAGGGAGGCGGCCGATCTTGAGGCCACACTCCAGGCGATGGCGGAGGCGCCCGTGACGGCGGCACCCGTGCGATGCGGGCTGCCCCTGATCATCCTCTCGGGTCTGCAGGCGATGATCGACGAGGGGCGGATGACGGCGGCGGAGGCGGCGGAATGGCTGCGCGGAGGGCCGGGGGAGGGTTCGACCGGATGAGCGACGAGATCGAGATCGACATCGCGAAGTTCGTCAGTCGTACGGCATGGGAGCACGCGAGCGAGGAGGATCGCGCCGACATCGTGAAGTATATGTCTGTGGCGCTCGACGCGCTGGTGGCGGCGGAGCGGGAGGCGTGTTGTCGGGCGATGTGCGAAATGTGCGCGATGGTGGAGCCCGGCAGAACGACGGTTCTGGGGGCGCTTCGCCGGGTGGAGGCGGCGCATAAGGCGGGCAGCGGATGGTGGCACCGCTACTGGTACGAGGGGCCGGACGTGCATCTGAGCGAATGCGATGCGAGGGCGATTCGGGCGCGGGGCGCAGAAAGTACTTCGCGATGATCGGCCCTGACATGACGATGGCGGAAGCGCGGGAGGTCGCGCAACACCTGATCCGCATCGTGCTGACTCGGGGCAGCGACGAGCACGAGCAGGCGATCATGACGATGCTTGGTGGGATGATCAGCGAGGCGATCAACGATGACGCTTGATCTCCACCGCGCGACGAAGTTCTCCGACGCGCAGATCCGGAAGCTGTCGGCGAAAGCGCGGCGGGCGCTCGAAGCCGACGTCGCGGCGTGGATTCGTCGCGACGCGCAGTGCAATCAGCTCGTGTACTACCGGGTGGCGAACCCGGACGCGATGAAGTTGCACGGCTCGGTCGCGCGAGAGTTCGGGATTCAAGGCGGCAATAAAAGCTCCAAGAGCGGGACGATGCTGGCCGAGCTGGCGATCCAGATGACGGGGGTGGTGCCGCTGTCCTTGTCGATCTGCGCGGCGTGTCGGCGACCGATGCAGGGCCAGGACGGCGCGTGGCGGCACGAGGGGCCGGTCGAGGACGGCCATGCGGCGGGGCTCGCCTATCCCGTGATGAAGCTCCGGCCGCCGATCCGCGTGCGGCTCGTCGTGACGAGCAACGTGAACGCCTGGGACGAGAACCTGAAACAGAAGCTCCAATACTCGCAGTGGAACGGGCGGCTCAACGAGCACGAGCTCCCCGGCGATCCGCGGTACGGGCATTGGGGCTGGATTCCGCAGCGGTTCTTGATCCACGGCGACTGGGACGCCTCGTGGTCGGAGCGCCATCGCAAGCTCACGCTGAATCTCCGCGGCGACGGCGGCACGGAGCCCGGCTCGACGCTGACGGTGATGAGCCACCAGCAGGCGGTCGAGGATTTCAACCAGGGCAGCTATCATCTGGTCGTGGAGGACGAGATCCCGCCCGAGGAGATCCACCGGGCGAACCGGATTCGGACCCTCGAAGTGCGCGGGCAGGTCATCACGGGCGGCACGCCGCCGGACGATCGGCCGGGCGCGGTGAGTGCGGCGTGGTTCTTCGATCAGGTGCTCACGCCGGGCTTTGCGGGCGCGAATCCCGAGCGCGTGGAGGCAGTGGCCCTCTGGACCGAGCACAACCGCACGCTCGAACCGGCGGCCGTGGAGGAGATCGCGCAGGGGTTGACGCCCGAGGAGCGGCGGGCGAGATTTCACGGCGACTCGCTCCATCTCGCGGGCCTCGTGATCCGCGGCTTCACGGAGAAGGCGCGGCTCTGGTGTTTCGCCTGCAACGCGGACCTGATGCTCGGCCTCGAGGCGTGCTCCGCCTGCGGCAGTCGCGATCTCATGCCCTACCGCCACGTCTGGGACGAGGACGATCTGGCCTGGCCGGGGCCGCGGGAGTGGCCGACGCTGTTCTACATGGACCCGCACCAGGCGCGGCCGACGGCGTGTCTCTGGATTCGTCTGGACCCGAACGATGCGGGGTGGGTCGTGGCCGAGCAGGAGATCGAAGGGGACGCGGCGACGGTGAAGGCGGTCTGTGAAGCGTTCGAGCGCGAGCATGGGCTCCATCCCGTGGTCCGCAAGGGCGACCCGAAGATCACGGCGCAGACGAACCAGTTCGCGCGCGAGTTCCAGGGCCAGCCCTTCAACATTCGGCGCGCGTTCGAGGAGGTCGGCTTCTATTTCGAGGACGCGAACACGAACTTCGCGGTGGGGATCGAGCGGCTGGAACGGCTGTTGCGCCCGAACCCGTTGACGCGGGCGCCGGGGCTGCGCATCTGGCGCGGCTGCACGAAGACGGTGTGGCAAATTGGTCGCTTCACCTGGGATCGGGACAAGCCCGGGCGGAAGCATTCCGATTTTCCGGCCGCGTTGCGGTACTATGCGATTGACGATCTGTCCTACCGCGGGCTGGCGCTCGCGCGGGCGGGGACGCCGGTGGCGGTGGCGGCGCGGCGCGAAGGGCGCAATTCGAGAACCGGGTGGTAGGGTGGACCTGATGATGACGACCGGCAGTAGCAACGTGACGCTCCACCGGCTCGCGTCGGGCGAGGTCGGCTACGCCTGCCGCTGCGGCGACGTGCATTCCGGCCGCTATGCGTTTGAGGACTATCAGCATCACGAATGTCTGCATGACGCGCGCCTGCTCGCCCTCGATGCCGGACAGGTGATGTGCCCACTCTGCGGGATGGCCTGGCTCGTCGAACCGCCGAGCGCGGAACCCGCCTGAATGGCGACGCGAACAATCTGCGACGGCTGTGCCTGCGACGTGAAGGACGACGCGGCGACGCTGGTCGGCCGCTACGATCCGGTGCTCTTCTGCCACGCCGACTGTCTTCCGAAATGGCGCGTGTACGAGGCGCAGGAGCGGGCGCTCCACGCGGAGATCGTGAAGAGCTTCGAGGCGCAACGCGCGGCGCTGCGGGGCGACCTGACAGCGGCGGGGCTCGCGCGCCTGCCGGATGCAGACTGATGCCCGAGCCGCTTCGGATGGAGCGAGAGTCGGTGCTGCGCTGCGAGCATTGCCAGAAGGACCCGTACATCCTCTATCGTCGCCAAGTCGCCCCGGCGAGCGTGGCCTACGAATCCGTGCTCTGGCCGGCGCATCCGGACATCGCGCCGCCGCGGAACCCCGAGAAGATGACGTGCCCCGATTGCGGGGACGAGTTACGGAGGATCACGTGATCGGCATGCTCATACGCCGCCTGAACGAGATGGTCCGTCCGCCGTATGTCCCCGCGGTCCCAGAGATGATCTGCCCGTGCGGCTGGTGGGCACAGCCGGGGCAAGCAGTCTCATGCTCAGATCCACGGCGCGGTCCGTGGTATTGCCCGGACTGCGGGAATGAATTGCGACGGGTGACGGGATGATCGTCCGCGCGAATGTGAGTGGCGGAATGATTGTCCGAGCGAATCTCGACGCGCACGAGCCGGATCTCGATCTCCGCCTGTGTCGGCGCTGCGGTCTGACGTTCGAGGCGCTCGAGCGGCGTGCCGACCAGAGGCCTTGCCGAAGCGCCACGAATCTGTCGCCCTCGGACCTCGGCCTCGACGGCGCGATCCCGCTGGAGCCCGCGACGTGGAGTATCCCGTCGGATCACCTGTTGTCCGACGCGGACTGGTCGGCGCAGAATCGGAAGATCAACGCGCTGGTGAGCGGGAGGCGGCGTGATGGCTTCGGTCCGTGATCCGGGTTGTCCGGAGTGCCGCCAGATCACCAGCGGCGATCGCGGGCGCCACGGGCCGCGGATCGTGCGCGCGCAGCAAGCCACAGGGTCACCAGACCCTCCCCAGCCGTTCCGCTGTCCCATCTGCGGCGGACGGGGCGTCGTGGTGAACGGATTTTATGACGGACTCAGCGTCGGGACGGACACGCTCTCGGAGCCATGCCGCTCCTGCAACGGCAGCGGAGTCGTCTGGCGATGAGCGGGCGGGCGCGATGACCGAGCGGTGGGCGAATGACGCGCGCGTCCAGTTCTCGTTGCCCATCGTCAGCCTTGATAGCATCGGTGATGTGCTCCGGGTGACGACGGAGGATGGCGCGGTCTATTTCATCGGGCCACGCGACTGGACGCACGGCGTCGGGAGCGCGTTGACGTGGCGGGCGCGGCTGCGCCTCCGGATGGAGGGCTGGCTGGCGCGATGGGTGACTCGGCGATGAGCAGGCGGGCGGGATGAGCCTCGGGCACACGATCCGCACCCTCGTGACGCGGCACACGTGCTTCATCGACTATTCGAAGGTTCGGCCGGGCATGGGGCTCGCCGAGGCGTGGAAGGCCATCCAGATCGCCGGCGGCCCGCCCGCGTGTCTCCCGTGCTGGTGGCAGGTCACGATGTCCCGCTGGCGGCGCCGCTTCGGGGGGCGATCCGTGCCGTGAGTGCCCACGTCTGCGGCGCCTTCACCGCGAAGAAGCTCACGGGCTGCTGCCTCTGCTGCTCGACGCCGACGTACGATGTCCTCGAAGTCTTCGCCGAGGCGCCGCGCGCCGGCGAACCCAGTCGCCTCGGGCTCATGCAGGAGCACGGGACGCAAGTCGAGCTCATGCTCTCCGATGGCTCGGTGTGCCACGTTGATATGTGCGTGGACTGCGCGACGAAGCTCCGACCGGAGGACCTCCTGGCGGTCTGGGAGACGAACGTCGCGCGGACGGACGAGTTCTGCCGCCTCGCCGGGCGCCGCGAGACTCAGCGCCGGGCGATGGTGCGCGCCGTCGCGCGCGTGTATCCTGTCGGCGTCGCGCGTTGGCGTCGCCAGGATCGCGCGCTCGTGGGCGTGGTGCCGGATGGACTCATAATTGATCGGCGGAGACCGCATGGATAAGATGACGGCTCATTGCATGAAATGCGGCGAGCGCGTGCAGCCCGTGAACGTCTCGCGCGTGACGTACCCGAATGGGAGGACTGCCGAGCGCGGGAAGTGTCCGCGCTGCGGCAAGGTCACCATGAAATTCGTGAAGGGGGGCGCGTGAGAGATCAGTCGGTACGCGAAAGCGATGGCACATATGCAGTGATGCCGCTCGCCGGGCGGTTCGAGGCGCAGTACGAACCGGAGCCGACCTCGGGATGCTGGATCTGGATAGGCGTCGTTGACCGGCTCGGCTATGGGGCAATGGAGATTGATGGGCGCAAGGCGATGGCCCATCGCGTCTCACACATTCTTTCCAAAGGCGACATTCCGCCGGGCCTGACGATCGATCATCTCTGCCGTAATCGACGCTGCGTGAATCCGGCGCATCTTGAGGCGGTTCCACATCGTGTGAACGTCCTACGCGGACATGGAATCGCTGCGAAACGGGCGACGCAGACCCACTGCGTGAATGGCCATGAGTTCACGCCCGAGAATACGTACCTCTATCGCGGCCGCTATCGCTCCTGCCGCGACTGCGGCAATCGTCGAAACAGAGAGTTCCGTGCCCGACAGACTGCCAGTCACTAGCCCGGACGGCGCCGCGCCAATGACCGCGCCGTCGTTCCCGCGGCGGCCGAAGAGACGGCTGCGTATCACGCCCGAGATCGTGGTGGATTCGGTACTGACTCGTCTTGACCAACTCCTGCAAGATCGCGATCGGGCCGCGTGGATGACGGCGAGGCTGAATCGCTACGCAAAATTCAGGGGTTGGAATCCCGATCGCACCTGGCCTGGCGGCGATCCACGCTCGAACGCGCACCTGCCGCTCTTGCAGATGGCCGAGCTGCGCGCGAACGCGGGCCTGCACAACGTCGTGATGACGCGCCGGCCGGGCATCGTCGCGGAGGCGACCAACCGCGCGAACCAGCCGCGGGAGGAGAAGATCACCGCGTTGATCGACGCGCAGATGTTCGTGGAACCCGGCCCCGCCCAGGCTGAGCGGGTGATGTCGGACGCGATCTCGGCCTTCTTTCAGGACGGGAATTGGGTGGCCTTCACGCCGTGGGTGCGCGTGCAGGAGACGGTCGAGACCGTCCACATTCGCCCGCGCGTGCCGGAGATGATGGACCCCGAGAGCTACGTGCGGCTGCTCCTCGTGGGCGCGGTGGAGCCCGACTCGGGCGCGGTGCTTCAGGAAGGGCTGTTCCCCGCCGACGCGATGATGGACCTGGACGCGACGCGCCCCAACCGCTACCACCTCGTCTATCAGCGCTCCCCGCAGGATCAGGTCAGAACCGCCGAGGTCGAGGTCTTCACGGAAGAGGATGACGACGAGACCGAGCGGCTCATCCTCCAGGTGCGCGCCAACGAGACGCTCTTCGACGGCCCGACGATGGAGAATCTGACCATCAGTCAGGTCTTCGTGCCCACGCGCTGCACGAACCTCCAGCCCCCGGCGCCATGGAACCCGAGCGGGGCGCCCTACGTGTTCGTCGGGCTCACCTACCGCGTGGACGAGATCCGCCGTCTCCAGCGGGATGGCACCTTCAATTGGCTCACGATGGCAGACCTTGATCGGATCATCGCGGGCGCCAAGGCCTCGGCGGCCATCCTCGCGCCCGACCGCGACGACGAGCAACTGGAAGCGCAGAAGGACGCGATGGAGGGGCGGCTGCACGAGGAGCCCGACAGCAAGTATGAAGAAGACGTGGGGCATCTCGCCGTGCGGGCGCTGATGTGCTTCGACCGCTGGGACGTGGACGGCGACGGGCTCAGCGAAGATGTCTACTGGATCGTGTTCCGCGACGCCAAGGTGCTCGCTGAGGCGCGGCTCCTGCGGGAGAAGTGGCCCGCCGTGCGGGCCTACCGGCCGCTCGCCGAGGCGTGCGCGATCCCGGTGCCCGGGCGCTACTACGGCATCTCGCTCCTGGAGCTCGGCGAAGCCCTCTATGATCTCATCAAGGGGACGTTTGATCTCTCCTACGACTCGGCCGTGGTGGCGACCGTTCCGTGGTTCTTCTACGCGGCCTCCTCGCAGTTCCGCGCGGAGACGATCAACTTGGCTCCCGGCGAAGGCTACCCGGTCCCGGGCGACCCGCGGACGACGGTGTGGTTCCCGAATCTCCCGCAGCGCGATCAGACCTGGGCCTTCAACTTGATCGGGCTGGCGATCGGGTTCTTCGACCGGCTGATGTCGCAGGGTGCGATCCAGCAGGGCCAGGTGCCGGCCGGCAAGGCGAGCGCGTTCCGCACCTTCGGGACTACCCTGGCCCTGCTGAACCAGGCCGACGTGCGCGCGGATCAGATGTTGATCCGCTTCTTCTCCGGCCTGGCGCAGGTCGCGCAGAACTTCCACCGGATGAACCGCAAGCTGCTCCCGCCGGGGAAGGAGATCCGCGTCGTCGGCTGGGACGGAGCCCGTGAGCAGGCGTACACCGTCATCAGCTCGGCGGCCGAGATCGACGCCGAGGTCGAGTTCGGCTTCCGCCCGGACTTCCTTCAGGCCAATCCCGATGCCCTCGCGGCGGCGCTCGAATCCGCGCTCGCCGTCACGGCCACCCCGCTCGCCTTCCAACTCGGGATCACGGACCCGCAGCTCTTCTATCAGACCGTGCGCGATTTCCTGAAGTCGCGGCGGCTCGATTACAAGAAGTACCTCAAGACGCCCCCGGCGGATGGCGCCCCGATCCTCGCCGAGGAAGTGATCGGCCTGATCGCGCAGGGCCAGCTCCCCGCGGGGGTGCCGATGGAGAAGCCGGAGGAGCATCTGCGGAAGCTCTGGGAGTTCCTCGCCACGAACGTCACGGTGGCCGGGGGCGAGGTGCCCGTCATCGCGTCGTGGACTCAGGGCCAGATGGGCATTCTGCGCGCCTGGATGGCCGAGGTCGGGCGGCGCCTCCAGATCGCCCGGAACGCCGCGGCGGCCGCCCAGTTTCAACAAGGGATGGCGGGCGGGGGGATGCAGGGGGGCGGCGGGGGTGTGCCGACGACCGGGGCGGAGCCGAGTCCGATGGAGGCGATGGCCACCCCGGCCCAGCGCCAGCCACGCGAAGAGATGCCAGCACAAGGAGCCTGACCATGAGCGACCAGAACCACGGCGCCTCCGCGCCAGGCGGGCGACTCCAGGTCATCATCACCATGACTGACCAGCTCGGCGTCCAGGTCGGCCACAATTGCCCCTCCGGCGATGTCGTCGAGATGCTGCTCTACCGGGCGTTGAAGTATGTCGAGCGCGAGTTGACGGCCGGGCGTCTGTTCCGCGTCGAAGAGCCGAAAGTCACGCTGGCGACCTCGGTGCCGAAGGACCTGGGGTAGATCGTGCCGCCTGATTACGCCGAGATTCTCGACGCCCGCGCGTCCGGTGCCCCACCGTCCGGCACGCCGAACCCTCAGAAGCTCATGGCCCTGCTCCGCGAGAGTCAACGCGGGGCGGCGGTGCTGACGGAGCTGCTCGACAGCCCCGCGTGGAACGTTTTTAGATCCACGCTCGCCAGCCATCTTCAACCGGCCGAAACCGAACGGGCGCTCCTGCGGGAGCAGATCGAGGCGGGGCAGGTCGTCGGGGATGAGCGTGAGCGGGCGGATCTTCGGTTGCAATATCTCCGCGGGCTGATTCTCGGCCTCACGCTGGCGATGGACCTGCCGAAACAGTTGATTGAACAGCACGAGAAGTTGGACGCGCTGGCGGGCGGGCCGGCTGATGATCGGCAATTGTAAGGTGTGTGCGAAGTGTGGTTACCCCTTCACGTGGCGGGATCTGGTCTTGGTTTACTGTGGCAAATCATCGCATTATGTCTCCTGTCCGCCACAATCACGTAGGAATCAGAAAACATCTTGACAGGCTGGCGCGGGATATGACATGAGGGTGGGCGATGATCTGGATCTCCTTGACGCGATCCGCGAGGCAGGCCGCTTGATGGTCGCCGATCCGCGCCGCTTCACTGGTCATGTGCGGGTCAACGTCTTAGAGGGCGGCATCACGAATGTCAACGTGGACATTTCTATCAAGCTGAACGGAGGCACGAAGACCGGATAACAAGAAGGGGCCGCGCATCCCCGGGAGATCCACCGCCGAGTGAGCGCGGGTTAGCTCGGCGGACATAACAGGTCACTCGCACTCAGCGAAGCCCTTGATTCGAGAGGTGAACTCTCGGATCTGGGGCTTTTGTGTTTCAGGGGGTCAAAGGGCATGGAACTGGACGAGAGCGGTCGGTGGTGGATCGGCCCGCACGGTGAACGCTTCCCGGTCATCGCGGGTGGCAAGGACATCATCGAGGAGCCACCCGTTGAAGTACCGCCGGTCGAAGTCCCCCCCGCCGAACCGCCTACCGCCGATGAGGAAGCCGCCCAGCTCCGCGAAGAGAACGCGCGCCTGCGTGGCGAGAATACCGCCCTCCGCGAAACCAGGCGTGAGCCTCCCGCACCCGTCCCGCCGACCCCGCCACCCGCCGATGCTCACGCGACCGAGTTCGAGTCGATCGAGCGCGACTTCGCCGCCGGCAAGATGAGCGAGGCTGACCGCGCGCTGCGCCTCGGCGCTCTTGGCGCCGATATCAGGCTCGCGCGACGCGATGTCGAGGACCGCGCGGCTCAAACCCGGAAGCGCGCTGCGGATGCGCGGGCCAAGAGCGGTCAGAGGATCGCGGTCTACATGCAACGGCTGCCAGCGTTGCGTGATCCCGCCAGCCCCGAGTTCCAGCGCGTGGCGACGCACATCCAAGCGGTCCTCGACGAGCACCCAGAGTACGAAGATGCCAAGGACCAGCGGGCTCAAGCCCTCGCGCTCGAACGCGCCTTCGGTCCGCTCGACAGGAGTTCCGGCATGGATACCCGCGAGTTTGAGCGCCGCCGCCATCCAGGCGGAGGCGGTGGCGGCACGTTCGGCGAGGAGCCGCCGGTCCCAGAGAAGGCCAAGTCCCACGGCGCGCGCATCTTCGAGGCCCTCCTGCCCGAGTTCCAGAAGTTCTATCTCGACACGCGCGGAAGCAAGGAAGCGGCGATCAAGACGCTGGAGCACGCCGACGAGCACCAGATGCGGAAACAGGGGCGGTTCCGGTGAGCGAGGACAGCCGGGCGATTGCCCAAGCCTGCACGGCGAAGATCCTCGACGAGCTCTCGGATGCCGGCTTCTCATGGCAGGAGTATCCGACCCTCATCGACGCCATCGAGCACCACGTCACGACGGCGCTGATGACGCCCAATCGGACGCACCTGGATCTGACGGCGGCGGGCGCATGAGCCACGCGCTCAACCTGATCCCGCGCGTGTGGCGGGCCATCGACCGGATCCCGCGCTTCCCGCGCCGCCGGACGCCCAACTTCTCGGCCGTCTCGAAGGTCGAGGAGCTGATGCAGAAACGGTTCGGAGGTCTGGCCGTCTGTGGCGGATGCGCGTGGAAGTATAGCGACGCGCTGCGGCGCTGGGGCTATCGCCGACACCCTGACATCAAGTTCCAGGGGAATGCCTGCGACTTCTGCGAGCGCGTGTTCGCCTCCCTCGCCCTCTGGCCCAAGGAAGAGCATCCCTACCCGACCCGGCAGGAGTTCGCTGACCAGTCAGCGCGCTTCGGCATTCGCGGGGCGCCCCACGCCTATGACCGCAGCAGATGGAGGATCACCGCATGATGCCCGTGAAGCGATGCGACGGATCGACGGACTATCATTTCATGGACTTCAAGATCAGCGCGACCGTCGTCCAGGACCAGGCCGTGATCGCGGAGGTCGCCGACACGGGCGGCGGCTACATCACCGACGCCACGACCGGGAGCCTCGCCGATTTCGTCGGCTCGGTGCTCGGCGCCTCCTCGCGCAACCCGGACGGCGGCGGGGCCGGGACGCTGACCTACTCGGCGACGCAAGGCGACACCGAGGGACTGGTCCGGGTCTACATCACCCCGGACATCATCTACCGCGCCAGGATGAGCGGCGGGGCGACGCTCGCCAACCTCCAGACCGTGACCACGACCGGCGCGAGCGCCGCGGGCACCACGGTCACGGCGACCGACACGCCCGAGGCCGACATGGACGATGGGACGTGCTGGTGCCTCACGGGGGCGAACGCCGGGCTCTCGCGCAAGATCACGACCTTCACGGCGAACACCTCGTGGGTCGTGACCGTGCCCTTCCCGCGCACGATCGCGATCGGCGACACCTTCTGCGCCGTGCCGTACTCGCCCTTCGTGACGATCGCGATCCAGCTCACGACCAATCTCGTGGAGGCCGACGCGACCATCGCCTACGGCACCGGCGGCAACGCCCGGCCCGTCGAACTCGTGCTCAACGGGGCCGGCGATTCGTACGTGCATTTCATCGGCCGCGACATGGCGCTCAACGAGCTTTCTTAGGAGGATGATGATGATCAGGGCGCTGCAAGGTCGCATGTCCACGGCGGTGATGGCCGTCCTCGCCGCGCTCTTCTCGGTCATCGACATTGGGTCGCGCATTCTCTCCCCGCTCCTGCAGCGGCTGCGGGCGCCCTCCGCCGTGCTGAGCGCCTGGCTCGCTTACGGGTGGTTCGTCTTCCGATGGGCGTGGGCCAACGAAATCGGCGCCGTCATGGTGCGAGGCGCGTTCGCCGATATTCTCGATCCCCGCTTCCGCGAGGTGATCGCCGACCGGATGGCGTTCCTCCGCAACGAGGACATGGTGCCGATCCTCTGGAATATCAAGCCGCCGACGATGCCGCAGCGAGACACCGAGCGCTATTCGCAGGTCTCCGGCTTGCCGCGCGCGGGCCAGTTCACCGGCTCGATCGACTACGCGCAGCGCTACCAGGGCTACGACGTGACGGCGACCTACGCGGAGTTCGCGCAGGGCGTGCAGGTCGAGCGGACCCTCGTGGAGTACGACCAGTTCGACCTGATGGACGATATGGCCCGCGATCTCGCGGATAGTATGTGGCGCCGGCGGCAATTCGACGGGTTTCGCTTCCTGCGCAACATGTTCTCTGTCGATACGTTCTTCTACAATCACACCGAAGCGGTGGCCCTCGCGTCGAACAGCCACACGACCACGACCGGCGCCTCGACCACCACGGGCTTCGACAACCTCGCGACGGCCGCCTTCTCGGCCGCCGCGCTCGCCGCCGCGCAGATCCAGATGCGCGACTTCCGCGACCTCCAGGGCGAGCCGATCCTCGCGGTCGGGACCGAAATCTGGGCACCGTTCGACCTCTACGAAGCCGCCTACGAAGTCGTCGCCTCCTCGGGCAAGGTGGACACCGCGCAGAATAACCGCAACGTCCACCAGGGCGCCTACAAGCTCGTCATGTTCCCGAACAAGGTGGACTTCACCGACGCCAACGACTGGGCCCTCGTGGACGGCCGCGCGAAGGACGGCTCGATGCACTGGTTCGATCAGGTGTGGCCGAATGGCGGGCCGGAGTTCGGGTCCACGGAGGAGTTCGATACCTTCACGGCAAAGAGCCGCGGCTATTCGAGATATACGAACATCATCCGCCGCTGGCAGTGGCTGCTCGGTTCACAGGTAAGTTAAGGCCAGTGCGCTACGACCTGACGAAAGCGACGGTGGCCGCGATGCCGGGCGGCTACGATCTGACGAAGGCGCGGCAGGAGCCGCAGCACGGGCGGGCCGCGATCTCGCTGACGACGGGGGCGAAGCAGTCGATCGGAGAGCGCGGGCACGATCCGCTGATGGGCCATTCGCCGCCCAAGGCGCGGGTGAGTCCGCGGTCGGCGAAGGGCCGGGCGACGGTGGCGGCGGCCTTCCACGAGGTGGACAAGGACGAGCCCGCCGTGGTCGGGGCCACGCGCCGGAAGAAGGGCGCGAAGGCGGCGGGCAAGCAGAAGGTGTCGATCGCGCTGTCGAAGGCCCGTCGGGCGGGCGTGCGCATTCCGAGGAAGGGGTAAGACGATGGGCGGCCCTTACTTCACAGACTACAAAGAACGCTCGGCCGAGACGAAGGGCACGGCGCCCGATCCGATCCCACGCAAGAGCGGGGGGCCGGGCAAGGGGCGCGTCGGCACGTATACGCACCCGAAGTCCGGCAAGCCGCGGAAGATCCATCAGGTGATCGGGCGGCGCGTGAAGACATCCATGCTGGAGAATTTCTAAATGGAACGTCTGGGGACCTGTTCGCTCTGTGGTGGTGCCGTGATGGGCGTGAGGGGCGCATGGTGGTCAGTGTCGCCGCCGCCTTCGGACAAGTGCAGCTCGTGCGGTGCGGTACGCTCAACCGATGTCATTCCCATGGTTCCAGGACCCATCCCCGCGCCTCAATCACTGATCGTAAGCACGACGGGAACAAACGACGTGACGAGGCTGTATTGATGGCCCACGAGTGGGAGGCCCTGGCAAACGATCCCGAGGTGAAGCCCCTGCTCGCCGTGAACTACATGCGCCACGCCCAGCGGGCGAGCGAGTCGAGCGAGATCGAGGCGATGGACCGGAAGCTCACCGATCCGGTGGAGCGGCGCTTCCTCCAGAACCCCGGTAAGATGAAGCAGCAGAACGACCGGCGCAAGGCGAACCTCCAGGCGCAGTCGCCGCCGACCGACCTCCGCCCCTCGCAGCGTGAGAAGCTGGCGAAGCTCGAAGTCGTGACGCGGGCCTTCGTGGCCGAGAACATGCCGACCGCCGAGCAGATGCGCCACAATCCGCCGGGGGCCGTCGATCATCACATCGCGTGGGATCGCTACACGAAGCGGGCGCTCCTGGCCTGGAAGGCGGCCCGGATTCTGCTCAACCCGACCTCCGATGCGCGCGACCTCGCCAACTTCGAGCGGTATCGGCCGTCGAATGCGGCGACGCGCAACCTCTTTACGGACGGCCAGATCCCCGGCCAGTTCGCGCTGAGCCCGCAGGCGAAGGCGAACTATGAGGCGATCGACTGGTCCGATCCGACGGTCGCCGAGAAGATTCAGGCGCTGATCGACCAGGGGCTTGTCAAGGTACGGACGCGCGGTGCCGCGCATCCGAAGCGTGGCACGGCGGGCGCGGTCGCCTGTCCGGTCGAAGGCTGCGATGCCGTCTACCGCGGCAACTTCGCTCCGTCGAATCTCGCCCGCCACACGGCGAAGGCTCACCGCGTCCGTGAGGAGGTCCCGGCATGAAGCGCGCGCTGATCGTCGCGGGTCTGATCATCGTCGCCGTCGCCGGTCTGCTCGAAGCGCAGACGACGGGCATCAACGACCGGGAGATTCAGCGCTTCGTCCTGCCGGGGACGAACACGACGGGATTGCGGGTGCACGCCAGCAACGTCCACATGAGCCTCGCGCTGCCGCGGGGCAACATCGCCGCGATGGGCGGCTACAAGGTCGCCTTCGTGTACGCTCACGGCGATCAGTCACGCATAAATCTGACGGCCTCGGCCATGCCGATCGCCGGCACGATCCGACCGAGCGATAGCGGCTCGGGAGTGTCCTATCAGCGCGTGCCGTTCAAGGGCAGTGTGATCGGCGTGGCCATCGGCGCGAGCACGGCGCTCACGGCCGGGACGGCCACGGCCGAAGCGACGATCCTTCGGGCCGGGGATCTGGTTGATCCGACCGGGCTGACGGTCGTCCTGTCCTCGGTCGGCTCGACGCAGTACAACGCCGCGCGCCAGGACCGCGAGATCAGCAACTTCACGGCGCTCGAAGGGGTCGGCTGTCGGCTCACGACGAACGCGGCCTTCGCGCCGACCACGGCCGAGCTGGTTTGTACCGTGATCATCGAGTTCTAGGGTCGGAGGATGGATGGGCCGATGGCTGATCGTGGCAGTCTTCCTCGCGCCGTTGGCGTTGGTGCCGGCATCCTGGGGCGCGAGCGTCGCGGAGGCCAAGAACTTCGCGTTCCTGCTCCTCGGGGCCGGGACGGTCATCGTCCTGGTGCAGAATCCGTGGGTGCGGGCCTTTGCGGCGTGGACCGTCGCCGCCTATCTGCTCGCGGGGGCGCATGGCTGGGCGCTCAGCGCCGCTGCCGGCGTGCTCGCGTGGGCGCTCCTCTACCAGAGCGCTGCGACTCTCTCTCCCGCCGCGTGGCGTAAGGTCCGCGCCGCCGTCGTCGTCACCGCGCTCGGCCAGGTGGCCTGGGTCGGCCTGCAAGTCGCACATTGGGATCCTATCTTTGTGCCCGCGCCAGTCCAGAGCGGCCCGCCGCCTCTGTTCGTCGGTCCGCACGGTTGGTTCGGCAATCCGATGGACCTCGCGCTCTTCCTCGGGCTCGCCCTCCCGCTCTGCGCGGCGGTGCATCCCCTGCTCGGGGGCCTCGTGGCCTTCGTGCTCCTTGGCCTGCATACGACGGTCGGCGCCGTGGCCGTCGCCGTCACCGCCGTGTGGTTCAACTGGCAATGGCTGCGGGGCTGGTGGACACGCGCGCTGCTCGTCCTCGCGATCGCGCTGGCGGGCGTCAGCTACGTGCGCGTGATGGACCCGCAGGGCGCCGGACTGCGCCCGCTGATCTGGGGGCAGACCGTGCAGCTGATCGGGCAGCGCCCGCTCGTGGGCTGGGGGCCGAACGCGCTTGATCGCAGCGTGATCGTGCTGACGCCGAAGACGGAACTGCGCTGGAACTTCATCTTCAACGAATGGCTCCAAGCGTGGCTGGAACTCGGCGTGCTCGGGCCTGGGCTCGCGCTGGGCTACGTCGTGACCGTGGTCCGACGACTGCGCGGCCGGATGGAGAGGGCGACCGAGCTCGCGCCAGTCTTTCTCATCGTGCTCCTCGCGTCCTTCTTCTCGATCCCGTTTCGCATTGGGCCGGTCGCGCTGCTCGCGGCGCTGGCGCTGGGGCAGATGGAACGGAGGCTCGCATGAGGCGGATGCTCTGGGCGATGGTCCTGCTCGTCGCGGGCGTGCGGCTGCGCTGGTTGCTGGTCGTCCTGCTGGTCGCGCCGCTGTCGGCATGGGGCCAACCGTCCTCCTTCGTGCCCGCGCACCACAGTATCGGGCTGGCGGGACCGCTCAGCGGGGCCACGAACATCCGCCCGGCGTTCAATCGGCGCCTCCTGGGGCTGATCAACAACAGCTCGAACGTGGTCTTTTGCACCGTGGATGGGGTCGATGCCGCCGTGGATGAAGGGATTCGGCTCGCGGCGACGGGAACGACGGGCGATCGGGTCTTCTTCGATCGGAACGTGCCGCAGGGTCCCGTGCGCTGCTTCTCCGCGACGGCGGCCAGTCGCGTGCTCATCATCGAGGGGCGCTGATGGATTACCTCAATGGGCGTGGGGGTCTAGCGTGAGACTTCTGGCACTCATGAGTCTTGCCGTCGCGTTGACGGCGGCTCCTTCCTGGGCCGCATCGAATGTTCTGACGTGGCAAGATAATTCGACGAACGAGGCGAACTTTTATGTCGAACGAAAGGCCGAAGTCTGCGCCGGGACTGGGGCATTCGCCGAGATCGCGACGGTGGGGAGCAATGTCAGCACGTTCAACGATACCGCCGTGGTTGAGGGCGTGACGTACTGCTACCGCGTGGCGGCGTCGAACCCGGCGGGGAAGTCGGCGTACTCGAACCTGGCGGGCCGCACGGTCCCTTTCACGATCCCTGCGTCACCTTCCGGCCTTGGGGTGAGCGGCGGTCCTTAAGGCGATGGCTGGAGTGCATCTGGCGACAGCGTTAACTGATCGCGTGTTAGAACAAGCGCGCGTCCGTAAACGCCGCTACTGCCTTCGGACCTACTGGCTTCGCTGACATGAGTCAAGAGGGGTCTCGATGATGCGGGAATCGGAGGCGCGGGGTCGGCCAGCGTTGAATCACGCGGCCTGCTTCCGCACGGGCGTCGGGCCACCCAAGCGGCATTCCTACGTGGAGGTGCCCGCGTAATGGGCGCCGGCAATACGACGCTAGCGACCGCGGCGATTCAAGGCGGCGAGTGCCGCGTGAATCCGCCGTCGCGCGAACGGCGCTCGCGCCTGAAGAGGCGGCGCGGACAGTACAAGCGCCCCCTGCTTCTTCTTCGCGATGAGGTAAGGCAGGACGGTAACGAGAACGCGCCGCACCTCTGCGTTCCTGGTCACGCGCCAATGCCACTGGGGCTTCCGGTTGCCATGCGGGCTCGGGCGGTGGTAGATCACTCCGAGTGTCGTGACAGCGCGGAGCCGTCCAATCAAGCGCTGGCACGTCCCGCCCACTGTGACGCTGTAGTAATAGACCCCGTGTCGCCGCTGTCCCCTGTTCACGGCGCAACCGACCCATCCCTCGCCGTCGATCATCGCAGCCAACCAGTAGCGCAGATGCAGAGGTATCGGGAGGGGCCGCGCCACAGGGATCGCGAAGGCCGAGTCTTTGTAGATCGTCCCGCCGACAGGGCGCGGACGGATGCCGCACCTCCGCAGTGCGCGGTGGACGCTGACCTGCGCCACGCCGAGGCCGCGCGCAATCTCGTTCGTAGAGCAGCGTCGGCCCTCGTATTGCCGCCGCAGCCAGCGACGATCAAGCAGGCGCGGGTGGGCAACTTCATGGCGATGGGCGCGCTCGTACTTGGTGGGCATGCCGCATTCTACCACAACCGTAGTTATATGGGTCTGGACTGATGCCTGCCGTCGATGCTCCTGCGACCTTCGCGGAGCTCAGGACTGACTTCCTAGAAAAGTGCAAGGAAGTAACAGGCGTCAGCGCCATAAATACAATCGTCGGGCGCTTTTTGAACCAAGCGAATCACGATCTGCATTTGGAACGTTGGCCCTGGGCCGAACGCCGCGCGACCATCCGCACGTTTGACCCGTACACCACAGGCACCGTGGCCGTGGCGATCACGACTCTGACGACGCGGCGGACGGTCACGGGGACGACGACGGCCTGGAACACGACCAACTCCTTCGGCGACACGAACGCCCAGGTCGGCATGAAGATGACGCTCGGCGCTACCGGAGTCGTGCATCTCGTCAGCGCCGTGGGCTCGGACACGTCGATCACGCTGGAGACGGCCACGCCCTACATGGGCGATGACGCGCTGTCCGGCTCAGGCTACGCGCTCTATCAGGACGAGTACGCGGTGCCGTCCGACTTTGACGACGTGTACGACATGCGGTTCTTCGACGAGGACCGCAAGATTCAATTGGTCGGGCCGCAGGACTTCTATCTGCGCTACGCACGGAACAGCGTGCGCGCCGCGCCGCGGGTGGCCAGCCTGATCGAGCTCGGCCCCTCCGGCTCCGTGGCCCTCCGGCGCCGCGTCGTCTTCGGCCCCGCGCCCGACAAGCAGTACATCATCCCGTACCGCTACTACACGACCAACCTGGCCGTCTCAAGCACGGGCACGGGCGCGGCGAACTTGTCGGCCGACGCGGACGAGCCGATCATCCCATTGCGCTGGCGCCAGGGCCTCGTCTACAAGGCGCTCGCCCTTTGGTATCTCTCGCGGCAGAAGAACGAGAATCTGGCGACCTTCTGGGCGAGCGAGTACGCGACGCTGATGCTGCGTGCCCGCACGGCGCACGGTCCGGCCGACGACCGGCCGAGAATTGCGATCCGGCGCGGCGGCTATCTCGAACAGGCGCGGCGGCCGTGGTCGGCCCCCACGCGGCGGCTCACCACGGGCACGCGCTGGGACAGCCTAGAAGAGTAGCCGATGCCAACCGTGCAGCATCTGATCGAAGGCGGCTGGTCCACGGAAAGCGGGCCGAAAGCCCCGACGCTCGTCCGCGGCGAGCAGACGATCAGCGTTCCATGGCTCGTCACCGCTGAGAACATCATCTATCTCCGTGACGGATGGTTCCAGAAGATGCCGGGCGCCGCGAACGTCAACGGCACGGCGACGGGGGCCAGCGATCACGTCAACGGCATCTTCGACTACTGGCGCTCGGGGATCGCAGGCACCCCCGTGCAGCAGCGGGTGATCTACAGTGGCACGCAAGTCTACACGGAATCCTCTGGCACGCTGACGTCCATCGCCACCGGACTCACCGCGAGCTTGCGCCCGTGGTTCGAGGTGATGAACGATCTCCTCGTGATCGCCTTTTCGGGCAACACGGCCCCGCGCTCCTGGGACCAGACGACGTTCCAGAATCTCGCCGGCTCGCCGCCGAACTTCGCCTTTCACGTAAACCACAAGACGCGCATGTTCGCGGCGGGCGTGGCGACGAACCAATCCCGTCTCTATTACACCGTCGTGGACAACCCCGCGAACTGGACCGGCGCGGGCTCGGGCTCCATCGACGTGTACCCGGACGATGGGGACGTGATTACGGGCATCTGGTCGCACCAGAACGAGCTCATCATCTTCAAGGGGCCGAACCGAGGCCGGATCGTGCGGCTGACCGGCTCCTCGCCGTCCGACTTCGCGCTGGTCCCGCAATTGCGCGGCGTCGGAGGCGTCAACCAACAGTCGATCCTCAACGCAGGCGGGGATCTCGTCTTCTGGGACAATCTTGGGATTCACTCGCTCGCGGCCACGGATCGCTTCGGCGACTACGCGCCGTCCTTCATTTCAGATCCGATCGCGGGGTATTTCAACGAGCAGCTGAGTCACAACCGCTTCGTGTTCGTCTGGGGCATCAATTCTGCGGCCAAAGGTTACGCGCTGTGGACGGTCAGCCGCGCCGGGGCCACGACCAACGATGCGATCCTCCTGTGGGATTACCGCTTCACCCCTGCCCGGTTCGCCCTCTGGCCGGCCTACGCGGTCGCCTCGCTGGCGATGGTGGTCGATACCTCCTCGGAGCCGACGCCCTGGGCCGGCACCTACACCGGGCGCGTGATGCGGATGAACCGGGCCGCGCGAGACGTTGCCGGAACCGCCTACAGCGCGTCCGTTCTCTGGCCCTACCTCGCCTACGGCAACGCCTCGGACGAGAAGACGATCCAGGCCGGTCGCGTCAGCATCGCGCCCAAGGGTGAAACGACGTTCACCCTCGGCTGGCAGCGCGACGGCGCGACGCAGCAGACGGCGAGCGTGAACCAGGCGGGCACTTCGACCCTCGGCGCCTCGTCGGATCAGTTCACCCTCGACAACCTGACCTCCGGCGTGCTCGGCGGCGGGCGCTTCATCGGGCGCCATGTGCCGCAGATGGAGGGGACGTTTCAGGAACTCCAGATCCAGATGACGCAGGGGACGCTCGACGTGGACTTTGAGTGTCATGGGTTTGAACTCGATCTCTCGGGCGCGGGCCTTGCGCGTGCGCCGTTGGCCGGATAAGAGGAGGGCCTAGCCATCGCGTTGGCTGCGGTTAAAACATTTTTGGCAGCGGAGGTCCTCTTCGCGAGTGACCTCAATCAGCTAAATACCAACATCTTAAACAACGCCCTCAGTCTGATCTCGCCGCTGACGGGCAATCTCGCGGCGGGCGATAACGACATCACGGGGCTCGACGAGCTGCAGTTCACCAACGCCGCCGCCGATCCCACGGCCGGCACCACGCCACGCCTCCGGAATAACGCTGGAACCTTCAAGGTGCGCGTGCAGGATGCGCGCACCGCCACGACGGCGCGGCCTTTCGGGGTCATCGCCGACACGTCGGGGGCGCCTGCGGCCTCCCTCGGCGTGGGTGTGCTGTTCGAGGCCGAGAGCGCGGACGAAGTACCTTCCAGTTTTGGCGCACTCGACTTCGTCGCCTCCGACATCGGCGCCGGGACCGAAGACACGGATCTCGTCATCATGGCGCGGACGGCCGGGGCGGCGCTGGCGGAGGTTGGCCGCGCCACCTCACTCGGAGGCTATACGCCAGCGGCCAATTCGACCTCGCCGCCTGCCGCGCACACGCTCTACCGTGACAACGTGCCGAAGTTCTGGCTGCGGTGCGGCGTGGCGGCGGACGTGACGGACTCGTTCAACATCACGAGCGTCGCGGACACGGGCGCGGGGCTCGTGACCGTGACGATCGACCGCGACTTTGCGAACACGACCTACGTCGTGGTGGGGGTGCCCGTCGCCGCCACCATGCGGAGCCTGCAAGTCGATGCGTCGGGGATCGCGGCGGGATCGTTCCAGGCCGACTGTTTCAACGGTGACAATCCGCCCATCACGCAAGATCCGACGACCTACATGCTCGCCGGCTACGGCGACCAGTGATGCACGTCCATCTCCTGACGCGCCCGGACGGCTCCGTGATCGTCGTTGGTCTCGCGCCGAAGGCCCGGCGCGACGGCGAGGCCGACGCGACGTTTGCCGCCCGAGTCCTCGCGCGCACGCTGGAGGCCAATCCCGCCTGGAAGGACTTCCCCGTCGTGACGGTGGAGCGCGCGACCGTGGAACCCCTGCTGGCTAACCGGCGGTTTCGCAACGCCTGGACGGTGACCGCCGGGGTGCTGACGCACGACATGGTGAAGGCACGGGCGTTGAGGCTGACCGAGATTCGCGCCGAACGGGATCGGCGTCTCGCCACCTCCGATGCTCCGATGCTGCGGACGCAGGAAACCGGCACGGGGCCGCAGATCGCGGCCATGACGGCGTATCGCCAACAACTCCGCGACGTGCCGCAAGCGATTGACCTCAGCGGGATCGCGACGCCAGACGCCTTGGCGGCTTTCGAGCCGACCTGGCCGGTATCGCCGTGATGACGCCGCACATCGGGGCCGAGCTTCCGATCAACGGAGCCGTGCAGCCGTCGATCGCGCGCGCGATCGACTATCGGCTTGCCACGGCCACCGACGGCCCCGCCATCGGCAAGCTCTTTGCCGCGGCGGCCTACGGCGATCTCGGGGTCGATTGGCACCGGGCGAACGTGGCGAATGGGTGGCTCGTGGCGGATCGGGACGGCGAGATCGTGGGCGCGATTCAGCTTTGCGCCGGGCAGCCCTACAGTTTTCTCGGCGATTGCGTGGTGCTGCCGAGCCTGCGGTCGCGGGATGCTCAGGGGCGGGGGCGCGCTGGCACCTTCGGCCATGTCGCGCTCACGCTCTATGCGGTCGCCCTGAAAGCTCTAGGAGATGCGGGGAGCCAGGTTGTGCTCGGCGTGACGAACAAATCAGCGATGAAGCGGCTCGCCGTGCGCTATGGTGGGGTGTGTTTGGGGCCAATGGAACTCCTCGCTCGAGCGGTCACGCGATGACGGCTTATCGCGACTTCACCCTCGATGAGAGTGGGCACTGGTGGACAGCGCCCGACGGCACGCGCCTACGCGCGATCAGTGGCGGCGGGTCCAGCGGCAAGACGACGGTCGTCAATCAAGTCCCGGCCAAGACGGCGGAAGAGATCGCGCTCATCCGGAAGCAGAATGACATCCTCGACATTCAGATTAGCGAACTGAGGCGCCAGAACGCGGCGCTGGAAGCGATTTTCCCCGAGCAAAAGAAGCTTCTCGCCGCGCAGACCGAGGCGGCGATCGTCGGCGCGCAGGCGCAGAAACTCCAGATCGAACAAATCACCGAATTTGCGAAAGAGCAGTTGCCGCTCGTCAAGGAGCAGATCGGCATCGCCCGCGAGCAACTCGGGATCACGCGGAAGGCCGGCGTCTTACAGGAACAACTCATCAGCCGAGCCCTTGCGGAGTTGGAGGGAACGCCCGAAGAGCGCGAGATCCGCAAGCTCTCGAATGAGCGCGCTCTTGCCATCCTGCGCGGCGAGTCGCCCGCACTGCTGCCGGGGCAGCAGGAGCGGATCAATACCGTCTTCGGTCGTGCGGCGGAAGAGGCGCAGGCGGGGCTTACGTCCTTTGGCGAAGAGCTCGCCGCGTCCCGAGGAATGCGCGTCACCGATACGCCGATCGGCGGTGAGCTCCTGCGCCAAGGGCGGGAGTTGGCCTCAAGTCTCGCCGCCGCGAAGGCCGGCGCGGAATTAAACGTCGGCCAGACCGAGCAGCAGTTCGGCGAGGCGGTGCGCCAGTTCCAGGAGAACCTGCGCCAGCGGGCGTTTCAGAATCGGCTGGCGCTGACGGGCACGGGCACGGGCGGGGCGACCAGTTCCTTGCCGCTCTTCGCGGGGGCGCTCTCGGGCGGGGGCGGCATGACGCCGACGTTTGCCACGACGACGACCGGGCAGGCGATGGCGGGAGCCCAAGGGCTCCTGAACACGCTCACGCAGGAGCGGCTGGCGCAGAGTACCCAGACCACGCGGACGCAGCAGTTCCCAGGCGTGCTCGACTATGTTCGTGCGGCGGCCTCGGTCGCGGGCGCTGCTGCTGCTTGGTCGTCGGCCCGCCTCAAGAAAGGCATCCTGCCGCTCGATCCGGACGAATATGACAAGGCCCTGATGAAACTGAAGGCGATGCCTGTCGTGCGCTACCGCTATCGCTGGGAGAATGAGCGCGACCGGGCGCCGCACATCGGCCCGATCCTCGAGCTGTCGCCGGAGGAAATCCGTGAGGACGGCCTGCGCATTAATTTATTGGATTATATTGGACTTACCCATGCCGCCGTGAAGGCCATGGATCGCAAGGTTGAACGCTTCGGGGAGCGTTTGGCCGCTGCCCTCGAGGCCGCGTGATGGCTGGGATCTACGGGTTCGATGTGCCTGATCCGGTGCTGCCGAGTGGTAGCGGAGTCTTTGGCAATGCTCCGCTCACCATTCCAGAATGGCCCAGCTTGCCGCTGCCGAACGAGGCAGGGGCCACCTTGTCTTTGCCCTCAGCGACGACTCCTCCCGAGTTGTTTCCGGAGATCATGAAGGAGAAAGAAACGGTCGGCAGCGGTGCTGAGGGGCTCTTCGGCCTCACGCGGGGCACATGGGATCGGATCGGACTGATCGCGGCGGGCGTGGAGGATGCCGCGGCGCATCTGCAGGGCAAGCCCACCAGTGCGGTCAAGGATCTGTTGGCGACCCGCAGGGGGACTAGGACGGAGGAGCGCGCGGAGCGGACGGAGGCGCGCACGGCAGCGAGACAGGATGAGGAGCTTCAGATCAAGCGCGCCGAATTCGGTCTGCGACGAGTCGAAGCCCAGCGGGTGGCGACGAACCAAGTCTTCACGGACGCGGACAAGTATCTGGAACGCAGCGAGGGCCTGAGTCCCGACGCTCGGGAAGCGCGGGAGGCCGGACTCATGGCGCGGATGGCGGCGGCGAACCCGGCCGAGACGATCACCCTGCAAACCATGTTCTCCGATCGGAGCTTCGCCGAGGACATCCGCGTCCTCACGCCGCACCTGAACCCACGTGAGCTCAATGAACTCCGCACCAACGCGAAATCATGGCTGACGAAGGAAGGCGGAAAGCAGGCGCTCAGGACGGCCGCCGAAAGCTATGCGGCCGACGACGTTCGTTTCCAAATCGCGAATCGCGCGCTCAACGTCGGCCGGCGTCTCCGTGCCGAAGGCGTCACGGGCGCGATGGATCGGGACGAGCTCCGAACGTCGATTCTCGACAGCGGCAGCAAGGCCGAACTCGCCATGTTCGAGGGCACCCGCTTCTCGGAGGAAATCCGCAAGTCGCTGGAAGACAGCCTCACGACGTTCGGGTTCAGTGCCCGCGGCGTGGCGGCGAAGGTGGCCGAGAAACGCGCCACGGCGGATCTTCCGCTCAGCCAGCCCCTGAAGGATGTTCTTGCGAGCGAGTACGGAGTCGATCCGCGTGAGCTCGATCCGACGCGGAAGAACGACGCCGCGCTCATCAAGAAGGCCCGTGAGAAGCTGGCCACAGAAGAGACTGAGAAAGAGCGGGCGAAGTTCGCCCCTGATCTTGTGACGCTCAAGGTTGAGGCTGAACGCCGCGCCGAAGCAATGAAGAAAGACGTTGAGATCACGTATCGCGGCACCGGGCCGTTGACGAGCGCCGAGATCGGGGCGCTTCGTGATGACTACGTGAAGGGCTCCCGCAACTTCATCGAGGCGCGCGACGCCTTCGCCCGCATGGACGATCTCACCAAGGACCCCGACCGTCGTGACACCTCGGCCGCCGACGTCACGCGCCTCTATGCCTACGTCAAGATGCAGGACCCCAACGCCGTGCGCGAGGGCGAACTGGCGCTCGTCAAAGGGACGGGCGGCGCGCTGGACAAGGCGGCCAACCTGTATAATCAATTGCTCCAGGGAACCGCCACGCTCACGCCAGCGCAACGCGTGAACCTTGAACGAGAAGTGCGCGGCATGTTCCGCACGATCCTCAAAACCCAACTCGACGTTGAGGAAGACTATCAGGCGATTGCGAAGAAACGAAAGGCCGATCCAACGGAGGCCGTGCCGGGGAGTGTGATCGGTCGGTTTCGCGATCTGCTGAAGGAGCCAGCCCCGACAAAGGGCGACACGCCGGACGAGCGAGCCCGCAAGAAGTTTCTCCGACGCTAGATGGCTGACCTAGACACGATCCTCGCGGATGCCGACTTCCGCGCCTCCTCGCGGAAGACGCAGCGCGAGATCCTGACTGCGGCAGATCGTGATTTTGCCGATGCGACGACGGCCACGCAAGATGAGATTCTGGCGCAGATCGCGATCCCCGAGCGGCCTGAGTTAACGACCGCGCAAAAGGTGGTGCGCTCGTCCGCGCCCTCGATCATTGGCGGGGCGCTTGGCGCGGCTGGCGGGACGTTCGTCGCGCCCGGTCCCGGCACGCTGGTCGGTGCTGGGGTGGGCGCGGCGGCGGGCGAGACTGTTCAACAATTCTTCGATCCCTTCCAATCCGGTGAAGCGACGGGAAGCCTCGTACAGATTGGGGCCGCAGGCGCATTGCCGTTCGTGCCTGCGGGCGTGCGACGTTTTTTTGTGTCACTCCCGGGCGCGGCGGCAGGGCTGCAAGAGTTCCTGTTCAAGAAACTCGGGGCCAAGGGCGAGACGCTGCTCGCCAAGTTCGCGCCCGTCGCCGGGACGGCCGATCAGCTCTTTGACGAAGCGCGCGTGCTGGGCGCGCAGATGCGGGCCGTCACCGGCGCGATTGGCGGCAACGCCGTTCCACTCACTCGCACCGCGCAAGTTGCTGGGGAGATTGCCGAAGAAGTCGCCACGTCGAAGTTCGCGACGGGTGCTTCGAAAGCTGTGGCGACGCGCGCGCAGGCGTTCGCCAGCCAGAATCAAGTCCCCTTCGAGGAATTCCGTCTCAATCAGTCGGATGTCGGCGCACTCGTCCGGGCCACTGAGCGGACGGGAGGTGCGGCCCTCGGGCGCGTCAAGCAACTCTATGCCGCCATGTGGGATGACCTCGAGAGCGCCTTAGCCCAGCAGAGCAAGCTCGGCAATCCGGTGGGGCAGAAGCTGACGCAGGCCATTGATGCGTTCAAGCGCGAGCAAGCCGCGACGTTCTTCAAGGACGCCTTCGAGAAATCGACGCTCCGACGGGTAGGCCTGAAGAACCTTGACGTCGATACGTTCATGACGAAGATCGACCGCATGCGCGATGTCCTAGACCGCCTCATGCCGAAGGCCGAGGTTGACGAGGCCCTTGACGTGCTCAAGGGGTTCGCGAAGATTCCGACGATGGCGAAGACACCTCGCCTCGGGTTTGAACAGATGCCATTCGCCCAGCGGGCGGTGGTCGGGGGCGCGATCGGCTTCTTTGCTGGCGGCGCCCCCGGGGCGGCGGGAGGCGTGTTGGCGGTCGAGGCCATTTCCTCGGCACTGACCACGCAGCCAGGACGCACCGTCGTGCGAACGATGATGACGCAAGGTGCGACATTAGATCAGATCGGGAATGCCCTGCTCCAGACGTCACGCCGCGCGATGGTCAGAGAACAGCCATGACCGCCAACAGCGTGACCTGGAAGTGGCTCGCGGGGAGTCTCCTGTCGCTCCTCTTGCTCAGCGGCGGGGCGTGGGTGCGGATGGTGCAGAGCGATGTCCAGACCGTGAAAGATGAACAGAAAAAGGACCGCGCCGCCGCGGCCGGAAACCGCGAGAAGGTCGGGGTCATCGAGGAGCGGACCAAGCGCACGGAAGAAGATATCAAGGACATTAAGCAGGACGTGAAAGAACTGCTCCGGCGCACACCGCCCGCGCTTCCCTCACGATGATGCTGACGCTCACCCGGACGGTCCCGCACGCGAAGGCGTTATTCGGTCAACTCCGTCTTGGCGCCGAGATCATCGCCGTCACCCTGGAAGATCCGCCCGGTGAGGGGAAGGGGCCTATCCCGCTCGGAACCTACAGGATCATCTTGACCTATTCGCAGCGCTTTCAGGCGCTCTTGCCGGAGCTTGTCGCGGTGCCAGGTTTCACGGGTATTCGGATCCATTCTGGAAATTCTATGGCCGACACGGCCGGCTGCATCCTTGTCGGTCGCTATCAGTCCGGCGAGGCCGAGATCGCGGAGAGTCGCGTGGCGCTGGGCGTGCTGTTGACGCGCTGGCCGGAGTGGCATAACGACGTGATCGAGATTCGGGATGCATGAGTGGCGCTCGGTGCCCGCAGTGTGGCAAGCGGACGATTCGCTATAATCAGATAACGCGCCGGTGGGAGTGCTCGGCATGCGGGTGGCGGGATAAGTAAGGAGGCTGAAATGTGGCGTGACCCCGGAACCTATGTGGACATCGTGACCGAGTTCGTGTTCAACGGCTGCAACTTCATGCTCGGCTACATGGTCGCGCAGGGACAGATCATCAACGCGAGCAAGGGGGCGTGGCTCGTGGCGGGTCTAACGGGACTTGTCGGCGCCGCGAACCATTTGCGGGCGCTGCGCAAGCAGGCGGCGGCGATCATCCTGTTGGCGCTCAGCCTCACCGGCTGCGTCGCCGTCCCGCTCGACCGGATGACGGCAGAGCAATTGAAGGAAGTGGCGAGGATCAAGGACGCGGGGATCACCTGCATCTCCTTGGGCACCCCGTGGGGCCGGCAGAGCGCGCTGTTTATCTCGGTGGATAAGGGCGTCATTACGAGCGGGAGCGTGATCGTCGATCCGGACTGTAAAGCGTCGGTGAGCAACACGCCGGCGGCCAAGCCCTAACGGGAGCCGATCACCACGCGCGCCGCGCTCACCGATGTCCTCTGGTGGATCTTAGGCGGACTCGGCGTCCTCGTCTTGCTCGGCGCGATCCTCCTGGACGCCATCTTCGTCCGCCCCTTTCGGCACCGTACCTAACTCCGTCGGCCGCTACTCGACCATCCGCTGGAACCCCTGCCGCTGGAAGTCCGCCACGCATGACCCCTCGCGGATCGCCGCCGCTGGCGAATGCATCGCGCTGTAGTAGTACGGCCCACACCGCGCCGTCCGCCCATCGGGATGACGCAGCGTGATGGCCGAGGTGCAGCCGAGGACTAGGAACGCGCCGAGCGCCCATGCGACGATCCAGCGATGGTTCATGGCATCCTCCCCCCTTGATAATTTCCCTTGACAGCCCGTTTCGCGTCTGACTAATGTATGCACCAGTGATGCAATGATGAATGCAACAGTAAGTCTCAGCCGCGTGGAAGTCAAGGCCCGGTTGGTAGAACTAGGCTGGTCGCAGAATGGCCTCGCGCGGCGCATCCGGAAAGATCCCGGCTTAGTCTCGCGGGTCCTCCGGGGCCAGGCGACCTCGGCCATAGTGTGGGGCCGAATCGAACGGTTGCTGGCGCGGCAGGCCGAAATGAAGGCCGGGGATGGCCCTGGGCGGGCCGGAAAGGGCCTAAAACGCCCCCCCGAGACGGTGACCCCATGAATCGTATACCCCCCGAGCCTCCCTCGAAGGACGAAATCGAGAGAATCCGCAAGCTTTACGCCGACTTCGAGGACGAGCCCGACCAATTGACGACCGTCGCGCTCGTGGTGTCGATCCCGCAGCTCCTGGCGCGCATCGAGCATCTTGAGAATTTGCTGCGACAGTGGGTGCGCGCGTGAGCCGCGCCGGCGAGCCCCAGCCGCGCTGGTCCGGCTACCAGAATCTCGCCAAATTCTTCCGGGGGATGAACCGCTGTGGCTGCGGGCGGCTCAAGCACGTCAGGGCGATTCGGTGTGCTCATTGCAGAGCCCTGCGAGCCGAACGGATGGCCGCGTCGAGGCGATTCACCCGATGAGCTGTTTCCGCTTCGCCGTCGCCTTCGAGGACGCTCCCGGATGTCCGGCGTGCGAACTGGGCGAGCATCACGCGCACCGTTTTCCTACTCGGCGTAGCCCGAAGATCGCCCGTGTCGCTCAATCACGGGGATGTGCAACGGTCTCCGGGCGCGCCGAGTCACTGTCGCCGCGATGATCCGCCGCGCCGTGTTCGTGCTCGCCCGCCGCTACCCGGCCCCGATCCTTGAGCGGCTCATCGTGGGGCTCGGGATCGCGGCCATGATCGCGCAGACGCTCCTGATCGTGTGGCTACTGGCGTGACGACCCATACCCTCAAATGCTGGCCCGTCGTCTTCGACGCTATCGTGGCGGGCAAGAAGCCCTTCGAGGTGCGGAAGAATGACCGGGACTTCTGCGTCGGGGACACCCTCCAGTTCCGCGAGTGGGAGCCGCAGGGCGGGGAGTGGAGTCCAGCCGAGGACAGGTATCTCGGCATCTACACCGGGCGGCAGACGTGGCGCGCGGTGACGTGGGTGCATCCCACCGTCGAGGATGACCCGCCCGTGGCGGCCGTGGCGCGCGGCTACGTCGTGCTCGGGCTCGGGCCGATCCCCGTCCCGCCGCGCGCGGCCGATCCCCAGCCGTTGCGCCCGTCGTTTTCCGCGGTGCCGCCACGGCCGGCCGGCGTGGCGTGGGAGGCCGATCTCTACTGCTACGCGGAGATCACGGCTCGAGGCGGGCTCTACGTGCGGCGGGAGATCGAGCGCGTGCATCTCCCGGCGTTCCTTGCGTGGGCGAACGGGATGTGTCCCGACCGAACGCCACCTCCCACGGAACGCGAGACGTACGAATGACCCTCTACGACGCGCTCTTGCTCTTGCGCACCCGGTGGCCCTGGCTGGTCAGCCTGCCAGTCATTGCTATGGTGGCGGCCGCCGTGGCGACGGGAGTCCTCACGTCGCCGCAGTACGAAGCGCGCGCCCAGGTGGAGCTCGATCGCGCGGTGCCGTCGGCTCGTGTGCTCGACCGGATCAGGGCGGACGGACCGCTCACCGTGATCGCGCGCCGGGGCGACAGCCACGTGTTCGAGATCATCGCGCAGGCGGCGACCCCGGAGCAGGCACTGCGAAGTGTCAAGAACGCGATCGCCATCGTGAACGCCGAGGAGGCGACTCGGCGGCTGTTCGCGCGTCGCGCCTTCGACGTGGCGCTGGCCGTGGCGCTGGCCGAGCGCCGCGTGGTGATGGCGCGCACGGATCGATTTGCGATCGTCGATTACCAGATACTGGCCCAGCGGATTGCCAGCCTCAACAATGGGGCACCGGGTCGTGAGGTGGCCTTGGAACTTCTCGGACGTGAGATGGTGCCGCCGCCGCCCGCGATCAATCTGCGGACGTTGGGCATTGCCGCCTTCGCCGGGTTCGTCACGGCGTTCGTCGGCGTGTTCCTGCGGGCGTGGTGGATGGCCGAACGGGCCGCGCGAGCGGTGTGAAAGGAGAGAGGGACATCTTTGCGGGCCGCTGGTTGGGGTTTTGTGAGTATGACGCCGGCGCGATCCTGGGATGGGCGCGGCGCACCGATCAGCCTGAATGTGCAAAGCAGCGATGGGTTAAACGTCTTGCCACGAAGGGGGCGACGTGAAATACGGAACGCCCGCTCTCCGCAATTCCGTGCTCGCCGCGCTGCTCGCGCTCGCCTGCACCGCGGTCCTCGGGCTGCTGGCGCTGGTGGTGGAATCGTGATGGGGGCCTATAAAGTCCCGCTCGCTCACGCCTGCCAGTGGTGCGGGCGCAGGGCCATCCACGAAGTCTTCAACGCGCGGAATGCTTCGATGGGGTACTACTGTGGGCGGTGCGCGGACGAGCGAATCAGGCAGCTCCGCGTGCTGGCCCCAGACCCGCTGACGCGATGATCGCCGGCCCCTGCTCGTCGTGTTGGAGACCAATCTGGCTATGCGCATGTCCCCGGCTAGGCCAGTCGATGACCGACGCCGCGCCACGCGGGGAGCGAGTGCAGGTGCTCACGGAGCGGCTGCGCCATCGTTATCTTGAATGGCGCAGAACAGCAGATGCCGACATTCCACAGCAATTACTAGATCAGCTCGCCAGCGAAGCCCTCGCCTTCGTCGCCGAGCGGCTGCCGACACGGGAGACGTGGGGGCGGGTTCTGTACCATCTTGACTGCCCTGACGGTGATCCTG
>ERZ1292637.341-Hain-H14-01um-R3-341-length-30976-cov-64_pt1 | contig 30976 bp, 37 predicted proteins | sample MGYA00564405_ERZ1292637 | MGnify/ENA primary metagenome ERZ1292637 (study PRJEB36523, sample SAMEA6512645) | groundwater metagenome | collected 2019-01-09 | study: AquaDiva: Metagenomics assemblies of 32 groundwater samples | reverse complement strand
TAAAATCGACCGTGCCGCCTGTCCCGACTGCCCCCGTAACAATGCGCAGGGCGGCGTTATTGTTGTTCGTGGTGTCTTTCGTCCATCCGGTCGGTGCCGAAGTCTGGCAGAAGAGCATCACCGTACCGGTCGGGAAAGTATCCACGACGTTGCCTTCGACCGCCATGACGCCGGCCGAGACGCGGCTGAGGGTCGTGTCCGACGCATGCCCGAGATTGAGCGCTCCAAGCAGCGCCGCATTGCCGGAATCGTCGATGTAACCACGCTCGACCCCAGCCGTGGCGAAGCCGAGCTGGTTCGCCGCCTTGCGGTAGACGCCTGTATCAAGATCGGACGCAAAGCTGTAGCTCGGTGCCGCCGCAGAGCCATTGTCCCCCTTGATGGCACCGAGCATGGTGGTTTGACCATCGGCGGCGAGGCTGTTGGTCAGCTGATCCACGATGTCAGTGAAATTGGCGTTGACTTGGCTGCTTGAGATTATTGTCGCAGGCGTGAAAGTATTCACGACCGACATTGTGCCGGAACCGTTGCGTGGGATTTTAGCCTCCTATTCCTTGGATGCATACTCTGCTGGGCATCATCGCTTGAGTAAGATTTGATGTTCGTCCGGCACATCCTGCGTTGACCACGGGGGTGTGGTGCGGCGCTGGGCGGCAGTCATGTTCATGCGGGATTGGACGTTGCGCGCTTCGACCTCGCCTGCAACGCGGCGATACGCTTCATATGCATCATCGACCGCATGCCTAAGGCGTGACTGTATGGCAACGTCGAAATCGCCTGTAACTGGATCAAGGCCATCATTTGCCTTGGCTCGTTCCAGGGCGGCCATAAGATCGCCTCGGCTGTTGAATTGCTTGGGGTTAGCCCCCATCGCAAACCCTTCAGCGTCCTGAGCGCCGTGCTGAAATTCATGCAACGTTACGCTTTTTGCAGACTCTGGATTTCTGCCCTGGGCAGCGACATAAGGCACGCGCATCGACTGGTATGACCCTGTTTCGGGTAAGCCCGGAGCGTACAATCCATGGACCGGGGCTAAACGCCCATACTCAGCTTCAAGATCTGGATGTTCAAGTCCGGTAAAGCGTGAACGGGCACCTTTACCGCCCTTCAACGAAGTTCCGCTGTCATCGATCTCCCATCGCCATTTGCCGTCGACACCCTTACCCCATCCGGTCGCCTTCCAAATCTCATCGCGCGGGATGCCTTGCCCCTCCATCTCCTGCGCGCGCATCAGGGCGACATGGTTGGCGGTCTTCGCATTCGGCCCCGCAAAGATATTTGTGCGGCTCGCCGCCCCCTCAGCCGCCCGCCGAGCCGCACCGCCCCATGGCAGCGGCGACATCGCCCCGAGCAGCGACAGCCCGGTCATCGCCGCCGCTTTGCGCTGGCCGCGAATATCCCCAGCCTTCGACGCCTCCACGACCTGGCCGGCATTATCATAGGCATCCCGCGCCGCCATGACGTTCCCCGTCACCGGCAGCATCGACAGCAGCTCGCGCAAGTTCTGGCTGCCGTTCGCCGCTGCCTGCTCTTCGCTCACAGGCGCCCAGTTGGACGGCATATTTTGCGCAAGCCTGTCGATCGGGCTCATCTGGCGATAGCTTTCATCCTCGCTGATCACGCCGGGCGGCTTGGCCAGCATGGCATCAATGAGCGCCTGCGAGGGCAGCGTAGGTTGCGGCGCCGGCGGAGGCGTAGGTTGCTTGCCCAGCATTGCCTCGATCAGCGCTTGCGAGGGCATGTCAGCGCTGCCCCTGCATCATCGCCTCGATCAGACGCCGTGTTTGAAACGATGCCGGTGATGATGGTGGCGGTGCTGCGGCTTGCGGATTGGCCATCATCGCGGAGACCAACTCCGGATAGGGTGACGACCCATCCGGGTTCGGTGCCGGGATGCCTTGCGGGATCTGCAGGCCTCTCGCCGTAGCGAACTCGTCCGTCTTGCCCATATTGCGCTCGGGGACCTGCGCCATCTGAAAGGCCTCCTCAAGGCCGCCAGCCCGAGCCCAGGACGGCAATATGCGGGCGAAGTCGTTCCGGTCCCGGTTCAGCTCTTCGGGGGTCGGGTCGTAAGCGTCGGCCGCCGCCATCGGCATCAGCATCGCGCCGCCAATGCCCAGGGCGCGAGACAAGTTCGGCGCCTTCTCCAGCAGTTTGGATATGCCGTAGCCGGCACCGGCCGCCCCAGCTGCATTCGTCAGCGCCCCTCCCGTGCCAGTGCCCGCAGCAGGGGCACCCGTGGCCGCTTCGGCGCTATCCGGTGTCATGCCATAGGCCAGCGCCCCCGCCACTGCTGGGCCTATCAGGGGCGTTTTGGAGCCCAGCTTGGTCAGCGCGCCCTTCAGCTGGGTCATGTTCATTTTGCTGGTGCCGGTGATGCCGGCCGCTTTCGCTTCCGCTACCAACGCCTGTTTGGCCGTCAGTGATGGGGTTTCTGGGGCATCCCCCTTCCGGCGAAGCTGGTTGGAATTGATGATGGCGATGGCATCCGCATCGGGCACGACACCGGGAGCCACACCTTGCAATATACCGCGTTCGGCGATCCCGGTCCCCGCACCGATCATCCCAAGCCCGGACGCGCGGTTCACTTGGTCCGGGTAAAAGGGATCGTCCTCGCCTCGGTCGTCCAACATCAGGCCGCCCTTGCCCGCCATGAAACTGCCGAGCGCAAACTGAGGCCACATTCTCCCGCCAACGCGTCGAAAAGCACTTTCGTCCGGCATTGCGCTGGCAAGTCTTGCCCCGGTGCGGGCGCCCTCCGTCGTCGTCAGCCCTTTGACTCTGTTCTCGGCTGCGGCCCGCAGCACCTTGTTTTTGTTCTCCTGCGATTTGTCCATCAAGGCGTTGATGCCAAGGCCCATAGCCCGCCCCGCGCCAACGCCTGTCAGGATCGCTGGCGCACCGGCCGCTGCCTGCGTTGCCGTGCCCCAGCCAGACGCCGCGTCTTCGTTGTACTTTTGCCGGAGCATCGTCTTCGCGAGTTTCTCCGCATTCGCCGCCTTCGTGGCTTCGTCTTCCACGTCTTTGGTTTTGCCGGTCTGGCGTAGCCTCTCGGCTTCCAGCTCAAGCTCTTTTTCCTTCAGCTTGGCCGCAGCGGCACGTTCTTCCTTGGTATCCGCGACAGCCTTCGCAGCGGTCAGGGCCTTGTCTTCAAGTTCAAAAGCGGATTTGGTGGTGTCGCCCCAATGACCGTCGATGGCGCCTGTGTAATGCCCCGCATCTTGCAGTTTCTGCTGAACAGCTTTACGCTGATCGACCGAAAGCGCTTTGAACTGCTTCTCATTCATCTAAGGGCGTCCCTATGAAAGAAATCGTGTATCTGGAAAGTGCCGCTGGTGTCTTCGAGCCGGCGCCGACGCGGGCTGACAAACGTAGGACAAAACTCGCGAGCGAGCAGCGGGCCAAACGGATCGAGACGGTTCAAGGGGCAATCGGGCTTGGCTTTCTCGGTATCGGCTACGCGGCGATATTCGCTCTGTTCGTCTTCGCTGACCAAATATGGCCTGCGATAAGGCCATGATTGAATTCATTAGCTGACCCAATCCGCTTCCGCGTCTGCCCAACAAAAAAGCCCGCTGCTAAGGCGGGCTTTTTGGTGTGTTGCGCGGTCTTCAGGTCACAGGCGCCAAGTGGAGCCCCACCTCGCATTCCCGATCGCGGTGATGGCGCCGCGCGTGTGCAGCAGATGAACCTGCCAATCCTTCTTCGCTTCGGTGCCGATCTGCTCGTCGATCTCGGCGATGAGCAACTGCAGGTCGGGGATCGTGCCGGTGACGGCGCGCATCAGTATGAGCTGGGTTTCGGTCATCGGCGCCGGCCTACAGCAGTTCCATCAGCGCGTGGGCGTCGCGCTTCAGATTGGTGTAGACGAGATGGAACGCCTCCAGCGTGGCGCTCCCTTCATTGTGCAGCGTGACGCTGTCCTTGACCATGCTGAGCATGGTGATGCCCTCGTCGAGCGATTCCAGCGTCTTGGCGATCTGGTCGGATCTGTGCCCCGGATTGCGCGCGGCGAGATGGGATTGTATGTCTACGACAGCCATGTTGGCCTCCACGGAAGGTTGACTTGGTTAGGCCTGGCTTGGAGGCTGCCACCTCCTTGCTGGGCCGGTATGTGCAAATTACACGCCCGTGTAACGGCTAGTCAAGTGCTATTGTGCAAAACGAGCAGCTTTGCTAGATTTGCCGAATGAGCGAAATCTCCATCAAATCAGAACGCCTTTGGCTGGTCATTTCCCCCGAGGAGCTGGAACAGCTCGAAAGGTGGCGAGGCCAACAATACCCCATCCCGTCGCGCTCCGAAGCGGTGCGCCATTTACTGCAGCGCGGCCTTCAGGCTGAGAAGCGCGAAAAGGAGCAGTCATGAGCGACGTCATCCCTCCCACAGACGAGCAGAGGGCTCGCATACTTGCGCTTTTAAGGGCTGGCAAGCCGACGCGGATAGAGGCCATTGAGCGCTATGTCTTTCCGCTTGAAGATTATCCGACATGGTACTCTGGCACCGATGATCCAACGGCTGGCCCGCGCCGAAAGGAGCCAGCCAATGACTGACATCGCAGACCTCGAACGCCGAGTCATCGCACTCGAAGCGGCGCAATCAGATACGACGGAAACGCTACGTTGGGTCGTCGCTAAACTCGGCCGCATCTCTGCCATTCAGGACGAACACACATTGCGCCTTGATCGCATTGACGCCCGTTTGGATCGCATTGACGGCCGCATCTCCGGCATTCAGGCCAGGATGGATCGCGTTGAAGGTCGCCTTGATCGCGTTGAAGGCGAAATCAAGGGCCTCCGCCAAGAGTTCAGAGACTTTCAAACCGGACTGCCAAGCCTGATCGGCGACGTGATGCGCGAGGTTCTCAAGGGCGGCAAGACGGACGGATCATGATCGAAATCGAACGTTGCCCAGAATGCTCGAAGCTGCCGTTTGCCTGCGATTGTCCAATCTATGACGGAGATGAATCCATGACTGACCGACACATCGGCTACGTCGTCACCCTCGAAGGCCCAGTCCGCGAGGACGACTCCGAAGCGGCCTTGAACGCGATAAGGATGATCAAGGGCGTGATCGGCGTCGAGCCCGTGATTGATAATCCTGGCTCTCAGATCGCTGTTCAAAAAGCCAAGCATGACATCGAACGGCGCCTATGGGCCGCCCTGAGAAAGGATGGCGAATGAGTAAAGGCATCCTCCTAACCACCATTCGATATTGCTGTCCTTGCGACGCGGGGGAAGTCCTGCAAGTCGTCCACACCTGCCGCCTAGAAGAAGGAGAGGAGTTTTTCCTAATGCGCATGAAGTCTCTTTATCGCCAAGCGCTTCGGGAAATCGAAAAGCATAAATCCAAGGCTGCAGAGACGGACGGATAGCATTCGACCTTCCAACGGATTGTTTCCAGCCTATCCATCCTGCCCCTGGAGATCGCCTTCAATGAGCGAAAACACCGAAGTCGAAATGGTTCGCGTCGGCAAGAACCACTATATGAGCCAGGGCGAGGCCACCCAAAAAGGTTACACCCCCCGGCTTGACCCGCCGACCAAAGGCGAGCCTCTTCTTGCCTCCGAAGGCGTCCTCAACTTCATCACCGTGGTTGCCTCGATCGCAGGCACTTACTGGTTCTCCCAATTTCTGCGCTGGTTCATTTTCGGTCACTGACGCGTTGCGTACTCGCCCACCCCGATTCCGACTGTGGGAGCCGTTCTGGCAATCTGGCCTGATATGACATCCCGCATTGCAGAGACATAGGCCTGCCGCTCCTTGGTCGTCGCTGCCGCCCGGGCGAGACGGTTGAGGGTTGGCAAAAGCTGCGCAGGATCGGTTTCGGTGAGGATGTTGAGCACTTCTTTCGCGCCGCGCCGCCCGAGCTGCGTCGTCAGCCGGGTCGAGAGATTTTCAAGCAGCTTACCCCATCGTCCGGTCGTCAGATCGGCCGCCGCTTGCGCGCCCTCCATCATGCGGCCCATATCGGAGCCGAGCTCTGCCGTGCGGGCGCCAACCATGACATCGTTCTTGGTGCTGGTTGTAATGGTTTCACGATTGAGATCGCGTAGCAGCTTCTGCCCTTGCTTGTAGAGAGCGGCATCCGATTTCGGATAGAGCGTCTCGACGATCTCCCGAACAGCCGGTGAATTGAACTTGTTCGCTACGGCACCGCCGATTTGCGGGTTGGCCGCCTCATCCATGAGCTTGCGGGCAAAGCCCAGTCGAAAGAGCTCTTGCTGAGCAGGCGTGTATTCGGCAAAACCGCGCAGCGCTTCAGAAGCCTTGGCACCCAGTTTGGTGGTCAGTTCCCGCCCCGCTTCGAGCGCGCCTTCCTCGCCATACTCACCCTTACCCGCCGCATAGTTCCGTCTGATGTCGCGAAAATTCGTGTAATGCTTTTCGATCCGGTCAAGGAATACCTCACGCAGATCGCGGGCATGCTGGGCCGCAGTCGGGTTGCCTAACTTGCCTTCCGAAATGATGCGCAACTGCCGCTGGATATTGTCCAGCAGCTGGGGGCTGAACACGTCGGTATCGCCGCTGGAAAGCTCCTGCAACTCGCGGTCAATCGCGGTGATGGTGTCTTCGTGGATCCGCGCATCTTCCAAGGCTGCACGCTTTTCCTCCTTCGAAGTTGCATCCTGCCTCCGGCGCCTCGCTTCGGTCAGCGCATCCTTCGCCTCTTCGCGCTCCATGCGTAGTGCCTGGTGCTGCGGATCGTTTTTGGGCGAATACGGCACCGGCTCAAGTGGCTGCTCTGGCTGGCCATTGGCGCGAGCCTGGGCATTACTGCGCTCAAGCTGTTGGTTGCGCCGCATCGCGGAGACCCGCGCCTGCTGCTGGGCCGCCGCGGCGGCCTGCTTGAACAACGGGTCTGCCATCAGGTCATCAAGCGCATTCGTGGCCAGATCGGGCTCAGCGCGGAATGCCCCGTACGCCGTCTCCGCTTCATCCTTAAGGTTCTTCAGCCCTGCCGTCCGTGTGGCCTCGAAATCGCCGCCGGCAACAGAGCGCTGGACGATATTCTGCACGCGCCCCGCTTGCGTGTCCTGCCGCCCAGTAAGCCGCTGGGCAGCCGCGCCACTCTCATCGCCCGCAAGACTATGGGCAGCCCGTGCAAGCCGCGTAACCGGCCCTGCGCCGCCCTGGCCCACCATTTCCTTGGCGAGGTCGATCGGGTTCATCGGTGTCGGGTTATTGGCCTCAAACGTCCTGACATAATTGCCAACTGTCGTCGGATGGATGCCGTAGTCCGCGCCAATCACCGCATCGGTCTCACCCTTTGCGCTGCGGCTGATGATATTGGCCATATCCTCGGCATTGAAATTCTGCCCGGTTTTCGGGTTCACCCGTCCAGCCAACTGCGAGCTCGGTGGCGGCGAGACACTCGCTCGCATGGCTGCTGGATCAATACCGGCATTGACCATGCGGTCGGCAACGTTCCGAATCGCAGCCGCTTCCGGGTTGCGGGCACCAGCTATTTCGCGGCCGGCGTAACGGGCCGCGTCTCTAACACCCCTGACTGTGCGAACGACACCAGGAACGATCACGCTGGAAATCACGGGGGCGGCCACAGCCCCGACTAGCGCCCCCTCAGTGGCATCGGCCACGCGCTCGCCTACTCCGCCTTCGCCTTGTGCGTAACCTGTGGCCCCGCCGAAAGCGGCGCCCGCCTTTGCCGCCGGCTTCAGGCCTTGCGCCCAGGTGAGCGCCGGTCCGGCCACCTTGGAAATGGCGGTCTGTGCAAGGCCGCCCACAATCTCGGGGGCGATGGTATTTTCTTGCCTGGCGACGCGCCGCGCCGCGCGGACGTAATTCGCGGCCTCGTTGTAGGCGTCGCCGGCGCTGTTCCAGATCGATGGATTGCCAGCTTTCTTGGCGCGTGCGCCGGTTACGAATTCCTTCAATGCCTGGCCGACGCCAACCATTTCGTCCTGGAGACCGATCGGGTCGGAAAGCTGATCCGACAAGCGGTCGAGCCGGCCTTTGCCGAAGATGGGTTTGAAATACTCAGGCGCCCTGCCGGCGCGCACGTCAGCCTCGGACTGCTCTTCGGGGGTGAGGCTCTCGATTACAAAGCCGCTATCGGGCGCAAGCGAAGTGCCAGGCAGACTTTCGATCGTGAAATCAGGCATGGCTCACCTATTGCAGCGGCACGGGCTGGCCGCCCTGGATGCGGTAGCGCTTGCCGGCCGCATCGCGGATCACGGCGCCGTCAGGAAGTGAACCGATGCCGTCCGCGCTCACTGACGCCCCGACCGCCGGAGCAGTTTCGGGCGCGCCTGCCGGTTTATTCGGATCTCGCGTGAAGAGAGGATTTTGGTCGGCGAATTCGTTCACCTGCTCTTCGAAGCCGGGGTCGAGCTGACCTTCATGTTCTCTCGCGTATTTCACCGCCATCTTGTGAATGTCGATCGAGCGCTGGCCCACCTTACGCGCTATGTCGATCATCTGGCGATTGCCGCCAGGCAACTTGCCAAGGCTCGGCACTGTCGACCGAAGGAATTCGCGGTCTGCATCGGACATCGCCCCCGGCATGCCGCCACTCTCGCCGCCTGGCGACCGCACTGAAAGCGCAAGCTTGTTGGAGATGGAGCGAACCAGATCGCCGGATGCGGCCTTGTCGGCATCGCCGACGCCGAAATAAGCAGCAACCCTGCGCAGGTCTTGTTCGGTCTCGCCAAAAGCGCCGGTCGTGCCGGCAGCATCAAGGCTCGATTCAAGCACGTCAAGATTGGCGAGATTGCCGCGCGCTGCATTCGCGCCAGCCCGGATGCCCTCATATTCCTTGGCGTGCAGTTTCGCCATTTCCTCGGCGCCCTTCTTGTCGCCCGAGACGCTCACATTGGTCTGCGGCCGGCCCGCCTGCTTCATCTCAATCTGGTAATCCATGAACGGCTTGGTGTAGCCCTGCTTCACCGCCAGCGCATATTCCTGCACCGCCTCAGGCTGCTTCGGCGCCTCCGCCAGCGCCGCCTTGATCAGCAGCTCCCGGCCGAGCGGCGCATTGCGGGGGTTCTTCATCAACTCGACGGCCATCCGCTGCAAGTTGCTTGCGCCTGATGGCGGCACCAGCGCACTGGCTGCAGGCGCTGCGGCCTGGGGCGCGGCCGCAGCGGGGCCGCCGACTGCGCTCGCAGCGGTCTGATACATCTCCGGCGTATATTGGCCTGACGGCTGCCCCTGCTCCTGCATGGTCAAGGCCCGCAGGAAGGTCGACATCCGCGCCGGATCGGACAGCCGCAGATCCTCATCCGGAGCAACACCCATGGTCCGTGCAATGTTGGCAGCCGCTTCATTATTGCCAGGCGTCCAGCCGCCTTCGCCCGCAACGATGTCCGCAGCAGTGGTCTGCCCGCGCGCATATTTTGTCAGGGCGAGGCGCGCCGCGGCATTCATGCCATTCTGTGGCGTGTCGAACGTCATCTGCGGGTCGCCCTGATCGGTATGCTTGGATGGCCCAGTCATGCCGGCATAGCCGAGGCGCGGGTTGTATTTGATGTTGCCGGGGTTGTTGACGCGCATGCCCATGGGGAGGCGCTGCCCATCGGCGGGCGCCGCCGCAGGAGCGGGCGCTGCGGTCATGGGCGCCGGTGGCGTGATGGCTGAAGATGCAGGCGCCGCGCCGCCGCCGAAGACGCTGGCGATCTGGGTGTTGGCCGCCTTGCTGCCCTCCCGGTCGGCCTCATCCGCCTTGTAGAGTTCGTAGTTGCCGAGCACGGACTGCAGAACGCTGTTCAGCCCTTGCGTCTTGCTCTTGACCGGTTCCTGCGACCTGCCGAGCATCGCCAGCGCCATCTTGCGGCGCAGGTCCAAGGACTCCGGCGTGACGCTGGAATCGCCTGATGTGCCAGAATTATTGGGCGAGGTAAAATAATCGAGAAGTGCCATCAGAGCACCGCCTCCGCATACTTCACGTGTTTGAAGCCGCGGATCGTGACAACAGCCTCCGGATGCAGCTCCTCGACCTCGTCAGCCATGACACCGATCTGAGGCGTCATCCCGGTCTTGTAGCGATACATGTAGACGGGCAGACCATTATCGAGCTTGCCGACGCGCCGGATGTCCGTCTTGAGCCGCCGGTCAGACGGCATTGCGAATCCAGACTTCGCCCAGCCGCCGAGCGCGGTGCCAGCTAGGCCGAAAAGTCCGCTCTGCTGGTTGTTGTATTGGTCCATCTGGTTTTTGTAGTTATCCATCATGTACTGCCCGACCGGCGTCGGCGAAACGCCAGGGGCCGGCGTGTTGACCGGCGCCGGCTGCGCGGGCGTCAGCCCGTTGAGCGCGGTGTAATCGCTGATCGGCAGATTGCGCTGCGTCAACGCCGCGCTGTTCGCCGTGTTGAAGGCGTCAAGGAACATCTTGTTATAGGCGTCGTCCTTCTGCTGCCCGAACTGGCGCATCTGATTTTCATATTGTTCCGAGCCCGGCCGCACACCCTGATTGAGCAGCCGGTTTTCCAGCGCAGAGCGCTGCTGCTCCCATTGCGGGTCGAGGAAGGTTTTCTGGATGTCGCTGATTTCGGTGCCGCGCGCCGCGTTCAGATCGAACGGGGTCGACACCGTGTCAGAGATATTGGTATTCAGCGTCCCACGGATGCCCTGCTGCTGGGTGAGCAGCGCCTTTTCCTCCGGCGACAGTGAAGACACCGCCTTGTAGCCGGATGGGCTATTGGGATCGGCGACATATTGCAGCGAGCCGAAATCGGACTGCTGCCCGGTCATACCCAATTTGGCCTGCGCCTCCGCCGTGTCGATATTCGACTTGGTCTGTGCCTCGGCCACTTTTATTGGGTCAGGGGCTTTGGGGGTCTTCTTACCCATGGCGGCTTTGTCCGTTCGTTTGAGCTTTACAGGGCTTGATCCAGCGGCATTTGTCCGCCGTGATCGAATAAAGAATGCCGTCCTCGCCGGGGCCGTATTCGTACTCCAGCACGCCGACCTCGCGGCACCCGATCCATTTTGCAAATTCCCGGCTGGCGCCGTTCGAGCGCCGAATGCAGCCGGACGCACGCAGGCAGCCGAGTTGTAGGAACGGATAGGCAAAGATCTCGCGCAGGTGTTGCCGCGTCGCCCAGCCCGCCTCGCCGGCCCAGCAGATCTCGATCGATGTCTCGCGGTAGTTCGTGTAGAGCACGGCGCCAGCGAACCGCTCGCGGCGAACGATGGCTGCGGCCTCATAGGGCATGTGACCGACAAGGCTTACCGCGCTGACGCCGATCTTCTCCGTGAGATAGGCGATCACCATCGCCCTCTGATCCGGGGTCACCGCCGGGCGGAGCATGCCTTACATGAACGCGCCATCAGTGACCAGCATCTGCCAGCCATTGATATGGAACGTCACCGCATTGGCCGCGCTGCCGCCGGAGGCCACCTCGACGGTGCCCTGCATGTGGATGGAGGCAACTGAGCCTTCGCCCTCCACCGCCACCCAGTCGGTGATGACCCGGATCGCCTCGCCCCAGAGGCTGACATCCCATATCGCGACATCCCATAGCGCCAGCGCAGCGGAGGGGGCAAAGGACAGACCTGCTATCGTAGCGTTGCGGCCATAGTCGATATTCACGGCGAGCCCGGCCGCGGTCTGCCCATCGGTCAGCAGCAGGCTGCGCGCCATGGTGAAATTCTTCAGCCGGCCGGGCGTCTCGCAAGGGTTGAAGGCGGTCTCCAGGTTAAACTCGATCGCGCCGTCATAGTCGAAACCCTGGCAATCGGCCTCGACGACTTGGCCCGCATTGCCGCCATAGAACAGCCGGTCCTGCCACACCTCCCAAGCATTGGCGTTTTCACCCAGAAACCGGCACCAGCCACCGGTCACGGTATTCATCACATATTGGCGCTGCTCGGAATTCGCGGCGACGGGCACGTTGAGGATCGCCCTGGTGCCACGCGCATAAGAGGTCAGCTGCCAGCCGAAATTGGCCTTCCAGTCGCGCGCCGATTGGTTCATCACCGGCTGGATTTTCGCAGTGATGCTGGCGTTCAGGATGGCCGCTCGGTCCGTGTTGATCGCCCGCGACAGCGGCACGACGCCATCGACGCAGACGACGCCCACATCGGGCCCAACCTTGGTGACGCAGCGCCGGCCGATCGGCGCGCCCATCTCATAGACGCCGGCGATCTCGAAATTGGCCCCTGGATCGCCCGAATAGATCGCCACCTCGCCGCGCGTCGTGATGAACGCGATGTAATCGTCGGGGCCTTGGCCACCATCGCGGGACCATGCCGCTATGGCCTGGAGCGAGCCGCCCTTGTTGTAGACGCCGGAGAGATCGAGCACCGTCGCCGGGCCCTGGATGCTGTCCGTTGGCAGATAGGCCGGGCTGATCTGATCCTTGCGTGTCATCCAGATGCGTTCGGAATAGGCCGCAACATTGATGATGTCGGCCGCAGTAATGCCGGTCACCGACGCCGTCGCCCAGACCGTGCCGTTCCAGGTGCGCGGCACATCGGCACCGTTGCAGATCCAGAGGAAATTGCCGCCCGACGTCGAGAAATTGATGTGCTGCCACCGCGCATTGGCGAGACCAGACAGCGATGCCACCGACACCGTCGCCGTCGTCGTCACGGTGACGTCGTAAATCGCGGTCCCGGAAGCCGCGAAGATCTTGTCATTGGTCGTCGCGAGCGCGTGATACGCCATCACGCTTTCAACCGCCAATGCCCCGGTTATCAGATTTTGCAGGCGGTGGCCTTTGCGGATCTCCACATAACCCGGCTGTGGAAAGACGTTATCGAGCGTCACCGCCGACGTCGCCGGCATCACCGCCAGCGGCGAAATCGCATCCCAGCCGCCAACCGGCGCGGGGATATCGACGGCACGCGCCATCTCCGGAACGCTGCGCACCTGGAAGCGCGGCCCCCTTGCCGAGGCGCCTGAGAGAGCGCGGCGTGTCATGCGGCGACGGTGCCCGTCCAGCCCGGTTGCTGCGGGCTCTGCCCGTCATTGCTTGATTCGGGCCGGATGCGGCCGGTGCCGCGGTCTGCCGCGGCCATTTTCTCCTTCTCGCGTTCCGCTGTTGACAGATCCTCGGCATATTGCGCAAAGCCGCGCGAATGCCTGAAGCGCCAGATGATCTCCAGCGTGATCAGCTCCTCTGGCACAAGCGACGTGTCGGCATCGTTCAAGAAGGTCTCCTGGCGCACGCCGCCGGAGGACTGCACCCAGCGCTTGGAAATATATTCAAAGCCGAGCGTATGCCCCGCCGACATCACCGGCAGGATGCGCAACTGCTTACCGAGGATGCGCCAATAACCCGTAACGCCACCGACACTGACGCCGCTCTTCAGGAGCGCCCAATAGCGTTGCGGCGTCGGCCCGGTCAGCCGCAGGTTGCTGGTTCTGTCCCAGATTTCAGGGTTGTACACCATGCGGTCATAGTCATTCGAAGGCAGCGCGTTTGTCTGTTCCTCTGTCGCGATCGATGTATATGCCTGCTCGACGATCAGCGTTTGCCAGTCATGATATCCCGCCAGATGCTTGCCGCCCCGATTGGCGTATTTGAGCAGCTTTTTGGTCGCCAGATCGGTTGACGCGATGACAACTGATGGCTCGGCCAACCCGAGGTCGACGGCTGCGTCCTGGACGATCGTAAGCAAGGTCATTGGATCTATTCGGCTTTAGCACGACGGCTCGGCTGGCGGGCCGCAGACGCGGTATCGGCGCCGGCCGGCTCCAGTTCACGAGCGGGTATCGGCGCAGGGACCGGAGCGGGGGCAGGCGTAGCGGCCGTGGCCTGACTCTGCGCCAGCGCATTGATCTGCGCCTGCATCGCGGCGAGCTGGTCCTGCAGCTCCTTCTTCTCCGCCGCAAGCTTGAGCACCACGGAGCTATCCTTGGCCTGCTCCAGGAACGCGATCGCTTTCGCACGCAGCTCACGCCCATTGGTGCCGATGCGGTCGATATGACCATCATGCACGACGGCGAGCGCCTCGACCGTATGGATGTGCGCGGCCCGCAGCGTCATCGCTACGGAGCGGCTGACCGGTGCCCATTGCTCGATCGGCAGCCCTTCTCGCGTCTCGGCGCCGGCCGTGCGCGCCTTGAATTCGGCATAGGCCTTCGGGAACCGCTTTCGGTGCGTATTGGCCGCTGGCTGGAACACCACGCTGTTCTTGTCGCCCGGCACCGCGATCTTGACGAATTCAACGTCGCGATAAACCTCGTGGCCGGCCTCGACGGTTTTGGGCTCGTCGAGCTGGTAATACATACCGAATGCGACCGCGACAGGCGGGTATGGGTTGTGCGGATTGGCGGTGAATTCGATCTCCATCATCATCGGGAAATCGTCGTCCATATTAACCATTGGTGGTCTCCTGGCGTTTGCGAAACAGGAAGGCGTAAGCGATCAGCATGAGGGTGGTGAAAATGACGGTAGGCAGCCAATCCCATTGGGCTGTCACGAGGCCGATGATCAATCCGGCCAAAATAGGCGCTTTCATATCAGGCCACTTTCTCCTCAAGCGCTGGCTCATCCATGTGCTCGATGCGCTCCATTAAGCCGGCGCTCTGTGGTTCGTTCATGTAGTAGCTGCACATGCTCTGCAGCAGTCCCTGGCCGTAGAGCCGCACATTGAGGTCGGTGACCTTCTGGATGATCTCGAAGAAGTTCGTCGCGTAGGTCAGCAGCACCGGCGACGAGATGAACACCACGCCGTTGCAGAGCACCTCGCAGCAGTCCTGGCGTTTGCCCGCATGCTTGCCGGCCCACTGATGGATCGTCTCGCCTTCAGACTTGAAGCTGCAATCCATGGCGAAGATCGACATGTCGCGGTAGCCCATCGCATAGAGCAGCGGGACAGCGCGCAAGCCCACCGAACCGCCGCCGGAGATCACGTGCCTGGGGTTTTCCTTCAGCTCGTTGAAGAGTTTTAGCGCGTGCTCATTGGTCGACACATGCCAGAGCTTGATATTGGCATCGCCGAGCTTGTCGAAGTAGCCGGGGTGACAGACTGAGGCGATCAGATACTCGATATCGGGATGCGACTTATCGATGTTATCGGCCTTATGCAGCCGGGGATCGCATTCGATATGGTATCTCGGCACGATGCCGTGGCTGAGCAGGAAATCATGCGAGCCGGACACCGAGATGACATCGACATGGGGCTTTGCCGCTTCGATCTTCAGCGTCTCGATCGTGTCGATCAGTGACGGCCCGTAGCAGGCGATAAGGGCTGTGCGCTCATGCGGCTCGGCGGGCTGGATGCGGGCTCTTACGCGCGAGGCGTTGGCCACAACGCTCTCCCAACGCTCATCGCTGGCGACCGCGCCCACCGCACAGATGCCCTGTACCATGACGCCCGGCGCGCCGATCATCATGAGCTGATTGGCCACAAGGTGGCACTGAGCGATCCGGAAGCGCTTTTCCAAAGTCCGGCGCCAGTCCCATTCGGAAATCAGCTCGGTGACCTTGACGCCGACGAAGGTACATTTCTTCGACTTCGCGGCGAGATCGGCGAGTGCCGCGTCGATATCGTCCATGTGCTCGATAATATCGACGGCGGCCTGGAGATCGGCCAGCTCATCATCGACCGATTCCCACATTCTGGTGCTCTCGACCTGCGAGAAGGCGTCGGAAACGGCGTTGATCTGTGCCCGCGTGTCATTGAAGTACCCCACCATTTCCGGCGGCATCTTCCGCCGCCCGCCGGACTTGCGGATGCCGATATGCGCCTTCGCCACCAGCTCGGCGGCAACCGTCGAGCCGCGCTCCTCCCAGATCAGGATCTGGAAGTGCTCGAGCAGTTTGGCGCGCCACCACGCGCCCGGCTTCACTAGGAGATGCGCGTTGCGACCATCGGGGAGGTTTTTCCCGGCTGGGCGGCAGCTGATAACCACGAACAGTCGTTTTTGGGTCACGCGGCGAAGGTCGCGCAGAACGGCATTCAGGTGTGGCGGCGAAATATGTTCGAGCACATCTCCGCAAATGACCAAATCGGCAGGCTCTGGCTTAGCATCCTTGCCGGGAATGGCGGGATCAAACTCGGCGATCTTGATGCCTCGCTCAGCTAGCGCTTTGCCCAGAGTTCCCTTTCCGCATCCCCAGTCGAGTATAGTGTTATAGCCACCTTCCTCAATGAGGCTCGCAACGCGTGCCACCCAATGAACGCCCGATGTGCCGTAGCCGGGGTTCTGCTCGTGCAGGAGCCGATTCTGTTCCCGATCTGTCTTCGAAATTATCACAGTAAGGTCATCCTCTTACCACTCTTTGACTGGTTGTCAGGCCCCCACAGGGGCCGCAGGTTTGTCAGCGCCCAGGCCGCCTTGAATTCCAGATCGTCGACCGATGCGAACTTGAATTGGCAGAGCGGCAAGATATGATCGATGTGCCACTCACCGTAGTTGTGCCACCCCATTTGCTTGGTGAATTGACGCTCCAGGTGCGCCTTCAGCTTAGCTGCTGAGTATCCGAGCAGATCGACCGTGCGACCCACCTTCCTTACACCGCACCGCTGAAGAGACTTCCTAATGGACGCACGAACGGAGTCATTGATGCGCACTTCTGGGCGAAGGCGGCGCTTTGCGTATGACCGCAGCGCCGTTTCCTTGAAAGCAGTGGGATTCTGCTCCCGCCACTTACTCACTCTGTCCCGATGAGCCTTCGGGTCGTTCGCTATTTTGGCACGAGAATATGCGCGGGCTATGTCTCCATTCCTCGCGTACCATTCCTGATATAGCGCTCGCTTTTTCTCCGGGTGCATCTGCGCATAGCGGCGGCATGCCTTTGCGTTCTTGCCCGGATTAGCCGCGCGGTCCTTGCGCTTATATAGCCTATCCTTTTCTTTGCCGCATGGTCGACAATATACCGCAAGCCCGTCGTGCCGCGTCCGCACAGCACCGAAATAATCAGTAGTTGCCGGCTTTCGCTCCTTGCATCCTGGACAGTACTTCGTGGCAATCAGTTCGCGACATTCTTCAGATATCAATACGCCTACCTCGCCCACCCATCCATGGCCGCTCGCCACTCTTCAGCATACTCTACATTTTCATATCCGGCCATGGTGGGTATGCCATCGGTGAAGTGGACGATCTTCGGCTCCTCATCGCAGCGCGTGTGGCCAACCAGATAATTCCACTCCGGCGGCAGCTCGCCGATCTGATGATCTTCAAGCCAGCAAAAGGCGTGTAATTCGCGGCCGGGCCGATTGTTGATCATGTCGATGCTGAGATTGGCATTCGCGGCATGAGCGCAGTTGAACAGCATCACGCTGCTCCAGCACTTCCTCGCATAGACGGTCTGCATCTGGCCATCCATCTTGATGCCTTCGGGTGGCGCAAAATTGTGCTTCACACAGAAGACGGCGAATTCGGGATGCGCCCTGGCATACTCGAACAGCGGCACGAGGGAGTCGCGCACCAGCATGTCCGCATCCATGAACAGCGCGAGCCCCGCCTTGGCCAGGATCGGCGTCAGGAAGCGGCTGATTGAGAATTCCGTACTGCACGGCGCATCCGAAATATCATCCCACAGGCGGCCATCCCTGCGGCTTGTGGGGCGCCAGTAAAGGCCTCGCTGGCGCATCTCATCAAGGACGATGCCACGCACCGGGATGTGACGAAGCGTGTGTCGCTGTGCCGTTTCGCGCGCCACGGCAAAGGCTGCCGCCTCGCGCGGGTCGAAGCCGATGTAGATACTGCGCATCAGATAAACCGAGTATCGGCGGATGGCTTCATGTAGGCATTGACGGTGACGGTCCCCGCAGTGGGAGCGGTCGTCAACTTACCTCTAAGCCAAGGCACAAAAACTTTTCCGCCGGCTTGTGTGAGCGAAGGCGGAGCATCGACCGAAAGAGTTGACGCAGGCGGGACGCCCATTGTGCCGCTTATAGTAAACCATGGGCCGGTTGACTTTTCTGCGATTTCGACGACGAATTCTACCGTTCCTGAATAACCAGCCGATGCTTCTATGAAACACCGCATTATATCAACAAACTGATTGATTGGGACAGGGTCACCTGGAGTGGCATCACCCTTAGCAGCAAGCAAATTTACAGGAAGAAGCATGTAGTCTCTCCAGTTTAGAAAAGAAGGGGCGGGTTTGACGCCGCCCCTTGATTGCGATCACGCCAAGTTCGTGTCAGGCAGGCCCGAGAAATGCGGGTACATCAACATGACCGTATAAAGTCCGGTAGTAGACGAGGCGGTATTTGTTGCCTGCGCCCAGCTGATACCTATCGTCTGAGCAGAATCCGAAGCCGTAGAAACCGCCAAGATAAGCTGGCCGCTCGCGCCAATCGCGAGTTGGTTGCCGACATTCGATACCGACGCGGAAACCCATGCCCGTACTGAGCCGTAGATCTGCGCCCAGCCGAAGGCCGTGCCGGCCATGGTCTGCGTTGCCGTGGCGCTGCCGAAGACTAGGATGCCAAGACGAGCATTAATGGCAGCAGCGGGTGATCCCGAAGCCGTAGCGGCAGCCGCCCCAACGCCGGAGGCAGACAGGCCGTCGACAATGATGGCGATACCGCTGATCCAGGTTGCTGCACTCAGCTTGACCGCGACAAACTCCTTCGTCTCGCCAGTTGGGGCGACAATCGACGCCCGCGTCCCAGGCGTCGCGCCCTTGCCCTGATTGCGCTCAGCCTTGGTGTAAAGCCCCTGATAGGGGTTCATTCCAACAACGTACATGATGATTTCTCCTTACCGGATGACGCGGACGGGGGTAATCGTCATGCGAGTCCCCACAACCACTGCGATGTGCGTGGCCCCCGCAAGCGGAACAATGAATTCGACGCTTCCACTGGGCAGCTGTGCGCTGTCCGCATTGGCGTCTGCGACGACGGTGTTATCGCCGAAGGCAAAATACCCGTGGCCTTCGGCACTAAGTCTGATTGCGCCATGATTGCCGAGAGCAGGGAGAGCGAACCTTTGAGATCCGCCCCCTGCTACGAGCTCCGGTGCGCCGATGACTTCGTAAAGCATTGGTTCAATCCTTAGCTGCCGTTGTCGACCATGACGCCCTGGAGGAAGAGATTGCTCGCCGTCATATTGCCGGTGAAGCCGAGGAACCGCACGGTCGCGTCCTGCTGGACCGGGATGCGGTCGCCGCCGAAGGGCACGAAGTTCCGGTCTGGATGCGGCCTGAGATAGATATAATCCGTGTTCAGTGCATAGACCGTCTGCGTCGGGCAGTAGCCATTATCCAGCACGAAGTCGGCGTTGCCGCCCATGCCGGAATATTTCAGGTTGATGAACCCATAGCCGCCCATGTCGACATTGGTGATGCGCTGGATCGGCTGCACCGATTCCAGGTAGCGGGTGTAGCCGACCGCATCGGCGATGTAGAGGTCCGGGCTGTCCGTGCCGCGCGTGCAGGCGATCGCCAGCGAATTCAGCGCCTTGAGGAAGGGCGATGGATTCACCGAGGCGAGGTTGACGAGGGTCGCGCTCATATCGACCGAGGTCGTCTGATTGCGCCAGAAGGTGTTGCCGGCGCGGTCGATGCCGCCGACGACCCCGGTTGACGGCGAGGCGACGATGAACAAGCCGAGCCCGTGCAGCTGCTTGCCGCCAAAGCCGGTGCCGTCCGAGTAGGCGGCCTGGGCGACAAGATCGGTCAGCGATTTCTCACTGTTCTTGACGCGGGCCGTCACCAGGTTGATCACCGCCAGTTCGCCGGTGTTCTTCAGTTTTTCGAGGCCAGTCCAGACCGCCGGAACATAGGCCTGCTTCCAGTCATATTCGGCCGCCGAGAACGGCTCGAACGAATTGGCGTTGAGCAGGTCGGCGCCGGCGTACCAGCCGCCATTGGGGTTGAGAGCGGTCTCCAGCTCCTGCACGATGGTGCGGCCACCCTCGGCCTCCTTGACCTTGCCCTTGCGGCGCAGCCGGTCGAGCAAAGCCATGGTCCGTGTGGCGTTGTCTGCGGTTTTCCCCGTGCGGTTGCGCAGGGTGGTCGTGACGATGTCGTCAAAGTTCGGGTTGGCTGGCATCTGCCAGACCTCCTATTGGTCAAGCCTGCGCGTGCTGCCGGTAAGCGGCGCGTACCGCGGCCTCGATGTCGTCTGAATCGGTGGCGGCCGGGGACTTGATCGTTGTCCCCGGCACCCTCGATCCGCCCAGGGAACGCGAGGCGGCACGCGCCTTGTCGGCCGCCTCCTGCTCCCGTTGCCGCGCCGCTTCCCGCTCCTCAGCCAGTCGCTTTTCGATCAGCGCCTGATAAATGTCGGGGTGCATGCGCACGGCCAAATCATATGCAGTCTGAAGGTCCACCCCATGGTTCCCCGTAAGCGGCACCACTCCCTTTTGGAAGAGGCGAGCGATATCGGCCTCGACGTTGTGGAAATAGATGTTCTTCGGATCGGCAGCGAACTTGGTGATTTCCGACGCGAGCGACTGCACCGAGGCGTTTCGATCCGCCTCTGCCCGCGCCGAATGATGCGATTTGAGTTCGTTCAGGTCTTTGGAATGGTTGGTCTCCAGCGCGTTCAGTTTTGCCAGGATCGGTGCCAGAACCGGCTGCAGGACTTGCATCAAGGGATCGTCTTCATCGACCTCTGCCGGGGCATGGCCGTTAGCGGCGTGGCCATTGGTCGGCGCGGGTGTCGCGGCTGGGGCAGCGCTCGCCCCGTATCGCTGCGCAAGATTGGCGAACATCTGCCCGATGCTCTGGTGGTCCATGCCATAGCTCTCGGCGCAGATCGCGAGACCGCCGGCCATGTCACGCTTCATCAGATTGTCGATGCCGATATAGTGGTCGAGCGCGCGAGAGATCGTCGTTCCCTGTTGTGCCGCCATATCGGCATAGGGCTTCAGGTCCTTGAAGTCGCGCAGCGCGGCGAGCCCCTGGCCCATTTCGGTCTCGCGCTTGGCGATCTCGGCCTGCACTTCGGGCGGCACCTTGTCCCACGCGGTCTTGGCCTTGACGCTCCATGACGGCGGCGGCGCGATCGCGGCTGGCGGCTCGGCTTCTGCGCCCGGTTCGCCATCGGCCTTCTCCGCAACGGCTGCCTCCGCAGCTGCGGCGGGGTTCGTCTCGGTAAAGCCCTCGTCCTTCTTGACGGACTTGGCGACGAAGCGCCCCATCTCGTCCCGGCCCTCGGCCGCAGCCTTGGGCTTTTCTTCAGTAGCCGGCGCTTGGCTGTCGGCCGCCCCTTCGCTGGCCTGCGCCGCTGGCGCTGCGTCTTCTGGTACCTCGTCGGGTCGCGCGGCAACTTCGCGATAGGCCGACAGCGCGGCTTCGTGCAGGTCAGATTCGTAGGATGCGACGGGATCGTCGTTGCCAAGTGTCATGGTCTCGCCTTTCGATCAGCGAAATGTGTTGGTGATGAAGAAATTGCCGCTGTTTTGACCGGGAGATCATCCCAGGTCGGGGCTTTGACACCCGTGGGCGATAGACAAGACTGCAAGATCAGCGTGAATCATAACCCTTAGCGGTTATAAGGGAGAGGGTTAGACTATTCCCCAGCGCGTCTTCAGATAGGTCGTAAGCAGGGCCTTGGCATCTAGCGATACAGGACCAAAGCCAGCCATGAAACCAAGATGACCGCCAAGTTTGTTAACCGATGCGTTGCCGCGCATGAGCATCATCGCAAAGCTTTTGTTGCCGCCGAGGGCAAACAAATTCACTGAGCCGACTGCGGGCATTGTTGCGATAGCCACACCGTCAATTTCTATCTTCACGAGCCCATCGACGGGATCGCGGTAAAGTAGAAGCAGATGGGGAGTACTGGCCGCGTAGCTATCCGATGCGCTCGTATATGCATAACCCGCAATGTTGCTGGCTAAGGCCGCAACAATTTCGTCTGTAAAGACTCCGCTAAACGAACCTAATCGTATTGAGCTGTCATCCCCTGGGTGGGTAGACAGTAAAAACTGCTGGCTTGCAGCTGCCGAGAGCGGGGCGCTCAGCCGGACAACAGCCGCAATCATGTGCAACGGCATATTGAAATCTTGCACTGGTAACACCAGCCCGCCATTCGCTACCGGAGCAAAGTATGGCAGCCCTCCCTGCTGGGAATAGCTGACCTTATCGGTTCCAGGCACCGGCTCATGCAGTACCAGATTACGCCCCTTGCCGGACAGGTCAGCAACCGCGGATACGTCACCACCGCTTTCAGTGATGCTCGATGCAACCTGCGCATCGTACCAGAACCAGCAATGCGGATAATCGCGCGCATCGCCGTAAGCTGTCTGCCCCGGTCGCAGTGTGGCCTCCCGGTTGTCCCCAGCGCCATCCGAAGCAACGTCAAAACCATCAGCAACCCATTGCGCCCACGTCTTTATCGAACCGGCACGCCGAAACTCTTGCGCGCTCGGCCAGTGGTTGTTGTTGCAAGCCGATATCACCGTGGTGTTGATCGTGCTGATTGGTCGGCTTGCCCCCATGACATTGCCGCTGCAATCCGTAATGGTATTGCTTGCGGCCCCAAGACGAATGAATTCGCCGAAATGCGATCCTTTGTTATTTCTGGCGGTGACATCAGGCGTTCCGCCAGTTGCTGCCAACATCGAAGTAAAGTATGGACCAATTTCCATGATGTTGTCGTCAAAAACAATAGTTGCCCCGGCCTCTATGAATTTATCGGCAACCGTAAAGGTCGTTGCGTAGGGCTCGGGAAACCACGCTTTATTGCCGTCCAAGTTTACAGCCTGAATATAAGGTGACCCAAAACTATAAGGCAACGACGCTGTGAAGCCGGGAGAAATGGTGATGTAGTTGTCATCGAAATGCGGCGCACCGGCAATGTTACTGGCATTCGCATAAATCGCGCCAAAGCAATCCAGCCATCTATTGCGACGATAGTAGATATCGGTGCCACCATTGGCACCAGACGTGTGACAATAAACGCCTTGCGTCGGAGCGGCCAACAAACCGCGATTGACGAAAACATTGTCTTCGACGTAGGTGTGCGGCAGTCCTGCAATCGCTCCTCCAGAATAGATAACGAGCTGAATACCCGTATCGACATGATAGTGGCCCTCCAAGAAACGATTGCTCCGCACAGCAGAGCCAAAACCACACAACGCATTATGCTTGTGACCGTTGCGGATGGCACAAGTGGTCAGCGTCGAATTCGCCCCCAATACAGTTGAACCATCATTATGGCGTTGGCCTGAAGTTTCAATGCCCGATACGTTCGCCCCGTCGCCAAGATGAATGGCATAAAGTCGCGCTGAATACCGATACTCCTTCCCATTCGTTATCGGGATGCCACTGTCAGATGCATGAACGTAGAAATCAGTGCTACCTGTATCTGCGGTGATGAAGCAAGAGCCGGGATCAGCACTGCTGAGTGCTTCAGATGTTTTGCGTTGTAGAAGTATACCGTCTTCTGACACAGTGTTATAGGCAAGCGCCCCAGCTTCCGGGGTCAGGCCGGATACCTTATAAACATTCAGCTCCAGCCCCGGCAGGAACCCGGTCAAGACCTCTGTGCAATCGATGAAGGGCAAAATGCGATGGGTGTATGCAAGCCCATTGCTCGCCGGATTTCCGCTCCCGGTCGGATGGATGTACAGCACTACATCAGTGCCGCTGTAGGTCACCCAGTAAGAGCCGGCGTCTTGTGAGCACATCTTCTCAGAAGAGACGAAACTCAGTTCGGAGCTACCCTCTTTAAGAATGATACCGAGACCGACTGCGCCAGAAATTGTGCGCTTGTAGACAAGAGGTTCCGCCCCTGCGCTCCACCCACCGCTTGACAGCGTAAGCCAATTTGGAACCGAGCCGATGCGCACATTGGTCAGTGCCGCCTCGTCAATCTCTTCCTGGAAATAGCTGCCGTCAACAAGGCCTAGCGATGAACCGTTGACTAGCGCGGCTGAGGCTGCTGCCAAGGTATTGAATGGCGTCGCAACAGATGATCCATCTCCGCCACCCGCCGCAGCACTATCGACGTAGAAATCGAACGTGACAGCCGCCCCTCCCCCACCGCCGAAACAGCCAAGCCTGTTCAATACCAGCAGCAGCGACACGGGCTAAATCCCATCCCCGCAAGACACGTAGATCGTGCCGCTGCCGGTATCCAGCAACACCGCGACATGCGTGGCTGCTGCCGGGACGCCGAAGATGCGGTAGGTGCCAGGGAGCACCGGAGCGTCGGTGTTGATGGCCACGTTGGATGAATCGCCGAAGTTCACGAAGCACACAGATCCCGACGTTGGGTTGGTTACCACGACATTGTTCTGGGTCGCGCTGCGTGCGAGGGCGGCTCTGGCGCTTGATGTGCTTGCCGATATCACGTTACCGGCACCAACCTGCCTCCACGGATCTGTAATGCCGACCATTGGGGATATCCTGTTTTTTAAAGACTGTTGAGCTGTTGAAGCGACTTCTTCACATCCGCGACGATGTCGGCCTCGTGCGCTTTTTCGTCGTAGGTCGGCTTGACGTAATCGGTCCAATTCTTGTCGAAGCCGACGACTTCGCAGCCGGCGCGGGCAACCGCCTTCTGGTAACTGCGCTTATCGTCATAGTACTGGCCATCGGCCATGCATTTGAGCGCAGGCATCGCGCCAATCACCAGTGGGGCGGACAGGGCGGAGCGACAGCGAGGAGCGCGGGTGGCCTTTAGCGCGAGGTAATCGGCTTTCGCCATCACCGTCTGGGTTTCGGCGTCGTAGATCCAGGTTCCGCGTGCCATCAGTCGCCTATGTCTGAAGCAGTGGCTATCTTGCGCTGCTTAGCGAGCAGCCGTTTTAACAAAGCCTTATCCGCAGCCATTTTCGCCTCCATCCATTGGAGCCATTCCTTGGTCGATCCATATATTGCACCGTAGCGTTCAACCATTGACCAATTCCCCTATGCACTCGCCTCTGGCTGCGCGTTAGTGCGACGCGACTCCCGCCATTTTTTGAAGCCTTGTTCAGTGATTTGATTTTTCTCCGCATCAGACATGGCATTGAATTTCTTCATGTCCTCCGCATCAATCCAAACCTCTCTCCCATCTCTCCAAATGAATTTGATCGTATGGGAGACGTATGCACCGTGTTCAGTCCATCGCACTTCGCCAGCAATGCGCATGGTGCCTCCCACAAGGGGGAATTGCGATGGCTTGATCACGCGGAGGCCCCTGGCTGCTTCGCCTTCGCCGCGCGTTCGGCCCGGTTGAATTCGGCGTCGGACCGGCGCTCGTCGGCCTTGTCGAGCATGTCTTGGCGCCGGAGCTCGGCGTCTTGCTGCTCCAACTCAGCCTCCTTCTCCATCTGCTGCATGCGCATCCTGTGTTCCGTGGCGGCCTGCTCGGCCTGCAGCTGAGTGAGGCGGATTTTCTCATTGCTGAGCGCCATATCGGCCTCGGCCTTTTGTTGCGCCGCCAGCATCTGCTGATCGTGCTGCTGCTTCTCGAACGCCGCCTTCTGCGTCAAGGCTTGGGCATCGGTCGCGGCCTTCGCCTGCGTCGCCTGCACATCCTGCTCATGCCGTTGCTGCTCGGCCTGCGTCTTCTGCTGCATGGCCTCTGCAGCGGCCTTTGCCTTGATGGCCTCCGGATCCGGCTGCGGCCCCGCTTGAGCGGCGGCCAGCGCCTTCTGCTGCAGCTGGGCGAAGGTGCGCTCGATGTCCTCCTCCAGCGAGCGGCCAGCGCGGAAGCCGCGTACCGCGAACATCAGCATTTCGCCCATCAGGCTGGCGGTCTCGGGTACCGCCGTGATCGCCTGCACCGCCCTGTCCATGTATGAGCCGGTTGCTTCGAGGAACTCGGTGCGACTTTGCTTCTCGGCCTGCTCATCGGCCTGGGCGGTCGAATCGGTCTCGACATCGACGCGGAAGGAGCGCAGGCGGTCGTCGCGCAGTAGCTTCACGACGCGGTCGTCGAAGACCATGTCGATACCTTGCTGCTGGTCCGCGTTCATCCCCATGGGCTGCTGCGGCAGGGCCGGAGCGCCGGCGCCGGGAGTCATGCCCTGTGGCGGGGGCGCAAGCGTGGGCGGCGTGCCGGGAGACGCAGCGGCTCCAGAGGGCAGCATGCCCCCAGGTACTGGCGGCGGGACGGGCGGTCCGCCGGGCATCGGGGGCACGCCCGGTTGAGCCGATGGCATCGGAGTAGGATAGCCAGGCGCCATCGGGATGACGTTGCCTCCGAGCGGCGGACCTCCATTGTGGCCCAACCCCGGCAGCGCAATCGGTTTTGGTGGCGGCGGCTGATACCGATAGCCCGTAATCGCAGCGATGGTCTCCGGCTCGAACTTCTCGGCGATGATCTCGGCATTCAGCCGGGCGACATCCTTGCAGAACCGCGCCAGCTCGTCCTTGGTGTTGCGCAGGCGCCGCGAGCCGGTCTGGGCTTTGAGTTCCTGCGCGCCCAGCGTTTCCACCGGGTCGGTCTGGCCACGCAGAATGTCGGAGATGCCGGTGATCTGGAACACATCCTGGATCAGTTGCGTGCGCGCTTGGATCGCCGCCTGCAGCGTCTTGATGATCATGTCGATCGGCATCCAGTCGATCAGCTTGGCGATGCCGCCATTCTCGGTCCACTCGGTCCAGCTCTCGACCTGGGTGAACATCTCGCGGTTGCCCTTGTCGCGGATGACCTCCTCGATCGCATCGGAGACACGGCTCGGCGCGCCGGGCACGAAGGCCTTGACCACCAGCCAATCGGTCATGTTGGCGATCTTGGCGGTGAGGTCGTTGATCTCCTTCGCCTGGTCCCGGTAGTAGATGTAATCGGGCCTCGGGATCAGGCTCTTGCTCGTCTTCGTCGCATAGCAAGGCTTGGGGCACGGAAAGAAGTTGCTGAAGTTTACCGGCGGCGGCCCGCTTTCGATGAACCGGCCGCGCAAGCCTTCGGTGATCCAGCTCGTGAGCTTGCGGCGCTTGTCCCACACCTCGTAAATCTTGCAGAAGTCCTCGGCGTTCTCCCCCATCGATGCCGCCGACTTTTCGCTCATGCTGGCGGGCGCTTTCGCATCATAGGTCAGCTTGGCCGCCATTTCCGGACCGAAATGGCCGGCCACCTCATCCTCGGTCTTGTAAACGGCGCGCCAGACCAGCCATACATCGTTCCAGGCGCCGGCGACGTTGTGGCCGAAGTCGGTCCAATGCACATAATCTGTGCACACGCGCTCGGCGGTCACCTTTTCGTGGATGGCGGGCTCGGCATCTGCATCTTCGGTTGTGGCGCTCGGTGCGTCCGTATCGTCCTCACCATCATCGTCTTCTGCCGCATCGGTCTCATACTGCTCGATGTCCGCCTCGTAGCGAACCCAGGCCTGCCCACGGCCCGGCAAAAGGCGGTCGTCGCGCACCATCTGGAAGGTTTCGTCGACATTGTAGAGGTCGAACGTCGTGTTGGTGGCTCGCTCCATCAGCTCGGCGGCGATGCGGGCGATGGGGTCGCGGTCCTTGTAGCGGCGCGAGCACATGACGACCGGCGGCTTGGCATAGACCGCGGGCTTCAGCGTCTCGACATTGGCCCACAGCAGGGCGAATCGGCGGGCGGAATTCTGCGTGCGGTCTTCGTCGAGATAGAGCTGCTCGATCTGCTCGCCCTCCTTGTGCCAACTCGACGTCGCCCGCTTATAGCGCTCGATCTCCCGCCAATATTGCGCCACCAACTTGTTCGGCGCGGCCGGCTCGCCTTTATTGCCATCGGGTGCGGCTTTGCCGCCTGGGGTCGGCTCGGGCTCAGCATAGAGATTGGGGCGATACATGGGTTAGGCGGCGTCGTTCGTTGGCCTGTCAGCACCTGCGCACCCCGCCTCGGCAGCAGCCACGCGATCGATAAACGTCTCAGCCGCAGCGATTCGCTCGGCGAGCGTCTTGCCGTTACGGGCTGCAGCGGCTTCGATGATGGCAGCATTGCGCGCCTCGCGCTCGCGGATGATCTCGGCAGCCGTGGTGCGCTTGAGGCCGTTCAGGGCGTCCATGCCGCAAGGCGCGCCAGCACCCATGCCAAGACTTCCATCGAACGGGTTGCGTACCACGTCGCCCTCTTTCAACTCGGTGACGCGCGACTTCGTGCCGTGCTTGGCCATCCAGATCAGCAGGTCGTCGATGGTGGTGAAGCCGAGCGTGTTGGACTTCAGGCCGTTGGTGTTCCCCAAGACGATCACGATGAACGTGCCATCCTCGCCAGGCTGGATGTTCATCCCGCGCTTAAACGGCTCGCCGAGTTCCATCGCTTTTTCTCCAGTCATGCCTGTTTCCGTTCCTCAGTTTCAGCCGGCTGAAACGCCACGCATCGAAAATCATCACCGGTCAGCCCCTGCACCACAGGGCGTGCTGAGTACCCAGCGATCGGCACCAGCACGACGCAATGGCCGATAAAGCGCGGCGCATCGGCGCTTAGCACCACCTCACGCCAAGGCGTCCAGAAGCGGCAGTTTGTGCAGGCCTTGGTCATGCCCATCCCCGTTCCGTTAGGCGGCCTTTTGCCGTACCGCCACGCGGAGTTTTTCTATCTCTGCTGCAGCCTCCATCAGCAAATCGTATTGATCGCTGAAGATACCCTTCGCCAGCGTTGCTGGGTCTCCCCAGGCAGGGCGGAAAGGCGCGCCGACTGCCTCGCCAATCCGAGAGGCGACCTGCTGCATTTGAGACGCGGCCATCATCAGATCGCTGTTCGGCTTGGAGCATTCCCTTAGCCTCGCAACAAGATCGTGATTGAGGTTCATCATGCCCATTTCCGTTCCGGTTTGTGCATCTTCAAAAGGTCGTTCACCGTGATCTGGTTCGCCGGTCGCGGCTTCGGCTTGTCGGCGATCGGCTTGGGGAACTCCACCGCGACAGCGAGGTGGCCCCAGGCGTCCGCTCCGTGCGAGGCATGGTCGTGTTTCGGCGTCTTGCGGAACACCCGGTTGACTTGGTCCCATTCCTGCTTGTAGGAGCGCAGGCAATTCAGCCCCTGCTCGCAGCGGTCCTCATCGAAATGCGCCAGTGGGATCAACCGCCGCCCCGCATTGATGCGGTCCATCGGCTTGTGGTCGGGCACCAGCTGCGGGTTGCGCTTGAGCGAGAACAGCGTCTGAATGCGGGTCCTCGCCCCCGGCGCGCCCGGCTCGCGCTGCTTGGCATCATGCGGCACCCAGTCGACGCCTCCCCTGTAGCCGCGCTCGTCCAGCCAGTTGCAGTAGTAGTCGAAGCCCTCATTCGAGCCCTCGATATAGTCGAGGATATGCAGCCAGCCGGGCCCCGCCTGGAACACCCAGATTGCCATCGGATCGTCGACGCCAATATCCCAGGCCGTGTTGATCGGGTAGCCCTTGACCGGGGTGAGCCCGCATACCCGCCCCGCATTCTCCGCAGCCTCGATCTGCTTGCCGTAGTAGGCGCCAAGGATCGCGGCGGTGAACGAGCACCAATATTCCTGCTGGATCAGCGCGTCGCCGGCATCGGGGCCGAACATCGCGTGATATTCAGCGCGCTGCACCTCGACGTCTTCCAGCGTGACAGTCGGTTCAAAGCCGCCAGCCTTGCACAGCCGCATCGAGTCCTCGATGGTCTGCAATTCGGCGTAATATTTCGGGTTGGCCGCCCAATTCAGGTGCATCGAGTGGGCGTGGTTGCGCCCCTCCGGCGTGGTGATCGCCAGCGCCCAGCCTTTGTTCTCCACCAGGATCGGCGCCAGATACGCCCATGCCGCCGGGTGCGCCTTGGACCACTCCGAGAGCACGATCCCTGCCGGCGGCGTGCCCACCAGGTTCTGGTAGTTATCCGACCCGACGACCTGCCATGTCGCCCCCCATTTAAAGCGGATGAACATCTCGTTTTCGAGCGTGGTCGTGCGCCAGTCATGCGGGAAGGCTTCGTCGATCCGGCGCCGTCCGGTGTGGGGGTTGACCGCCGTCCAGATCGCCTTGCGGGCCTGCTCGGCTTGGGGCAGCATATGCCAGTAGGTCGCCGGCCGGGTTACGCTGGCTTTGCCCATCATGTTCAGGGCAATCTCGTCCTTGCCCCACCTTCTGTGCATGATCGCGGAGGCGCGCTTGCCGGTGCCGTCGAATTTCTTGGTAACGGGGTCGTTGAAGTAGTTCCACAGCCCCTGCTGATGCGGGCGAGGACGCCAGCCATTGGCCGGCATCGTGATCCTCATTTTTCCTGTATCGGCCTAGCGCAGGCGATGTGGCCCCACATTTCCAAGACAGGGATGCCCCCCTGCTTCCGGCAGTCATGCCGGGCAATCTGCTGAACAGTCCCGATGGCCACCAGACAGATCACCAGCCCCGCGACAACCGTGTATGCGAGAGTGTTGCTCACGTTGAGAACTCGATCACCAGTTTGCCGCCATCCGGATCAGTGAGCGCCAGCTTCTCGCGCCATTCCTGCGGGAAGCGCGCCGCCATATTGCGGGCCCAGCAGTTCTGCGCAAAGCCCGCGGTGGTGATGAGCTTGTCGCCCTTGTCTTCCCAGTATTGCTGTTCCAGATGCTTTGCGAGCGTTAAGGCTCCTAAAAATTCCGGGTGCTCCTTGGCCCAATTGTCGATCGTATCCCGCACGACCATCATCTCTGCGGCCATCCATGTGCGTGACTTGCCGAGCAAGCCCCAAGCCACCACAACGTCGCACATTGCCGGATCGTATTTGGTGGGTCGCCCTCGGTAGCGCTTGATGATCGCGTCCAGTTCTTCGGACGGTGCAATTTTGAACGCCATCTCTGCTTTCGGCTTTTCACCTTTGGCCTTTCGATCAGCCTTCGGTTTTGCCATCGTCGTCTACTCCTCCTGTGTGGCCTCTTCCTGGAATAGGCCGAGTGCCTTCGCCATGACCTGTCCCGCGTGCTCCGAGATCTCGCCCTTGCCGGCTGCCTCGATGTAGGCGTGCAAGCCACCGTTGTAGGCGACTGCCGTGATGCCGATCCCCAGCGCATTGTCGTGATATGCGACCGACCATGCATCGGGCACGGGCATGTTGTTGATGCGCATGATGGCGCACACGGTCAGCGGCGGTGTGAACTGCTCAGCGAATGTTCGCGCGGTGCGCTCGTTCGGGCTCATGGCCAGCGCTGTTTTCCTTGCATGAAAAAACCCGCATCGAGCGTGCTGCTCGGCGGGTGCGTTTGGGCGCAATAATGGCGCAAGTGAAATGACATATCGAATTACCCAACTCTGTCAA
>ERZ1292637.338-Hain-H14-01um-R3-338-length-31391-cov-39_pt1 | contig 31391 bp, 55 predicted proteins | sample MGYA00564405_ERZ1292637 | MGnify/ENA primary metagenome ERZ1292637 (study PRJEB36523, sample SAMEA6512645) | groundwater metagenome | collected 2019-01-09 | study: AquaDiva: Metagenomics assemblies of 32 groundwater samples | reverse complement strand
CCCTCGTCCTTAGTGGTGCTAAACAGGTCAGTGATACCTTGCACCATGCGCTGCTGGGCCAGGCTGTCTACCCCTATGGCAAAGGTCTCCAGGCCCGCCAGGGCATCCTTTGACATCTCGTCAAAGAGACCGTTGCCCCTCCCCTCGGTGCGGTCCACCTTGGTTGTCTTAGCCGGCGGCTGCGCGACGGCCACGCCGATAGCAAACGACACCGCCAAAGGCTGCGCCCAGTCGTAGGAAACGAAGTGGTCGCCTGGCTTGTCCTTCTGAGTCTGGAAGCCCTCCGTGACGTAACGCACCAGGGCGTCTCGGTTGATGCGGAACTGCCCCTTTCCAACAGATCGCTCCAGGGAGCGCAGGTCACGGTCTGCGGGAGAACGGCCCGTCACCACGTTGGCCTTAGAGAGCATGATGCCTGCTACCGTAAGCCCCGCAGTTCCCACGATTGCTCTCCCTGTAGCCTCTACAAACGCTCGCTGGTTGAATGGTCTGCCTGCCGCCATCCGCGCAAGCTCCAACGTGGGAGCGATAAAACCGAGGGGCGAGTATTCTACTGCACGGGTAAGCAAAGCTGCTGGCGTCCGGGGGTAGCGGATGATGAAACTCCCCAGGCCAAACTCTCGACTATAGGCCAGTGGCCCAGTTCCACCCCTCCTCCTTCCAATGCCTGCGATATTCAAGAGCTTCTGTGCTCCCTCGAAGAGCGCAGTCGCAACCGTCTCATCCTGGAAGGTGCGGTACAAGCCATCAATGTCTCCCTGCTTCAGCATGGGATCGGTAGGCTTTGCCAACAACTCCACGACCCGCTGCCCCCGCGCTGTCCCCGTCAGGCCCTCATTCATCGCGGTAACTTTCGCGGTGTTCAGTAGCGACTCCTCTTTGGCAGCCTGGAAGAAGGCGCGGTCAGGGACCCGAAGTTCAAGGTTCAAGAGCGTTTCAAGGTAGTGCCCTGGAAGCTCTACGAGCCTCCCAGCGCGCTCTCGTATGCCCAAGCCCGGCTCCAGGGCCTCCTTCACGCCAGAGCGGAACACCCGGCCCCTGGGGATGTCGAAGATGCCGGGCATCTGGGAGACCCCAGCTACGGCCTCCTGCGCGCCCTGCTTGAGACCCGTTCCGAATCCCTTGATCTGAGTCAGAGGGGCCGGCCGGGTGACCGTTCGCTTGCCCGTAACCATCGAGATGGGAATATCGAGTCCCACCGCCACCGCCCGGGCCGCTTGCTCCGCCGCCGCGAACATGGCGTTGCCACCCAGGTTACGAATAGCAGTCTTGGGGTTGATCAACTGAGCCATGATCTGGAGCATGTTGATCTTGGCCGCGAAAGATGGCGGCACGAGTTCGTGAATATCCCGAAGGAGCTTCTGGGTGGCAAAGACCTTGACTCTGCCCTCCGCCATGCCTTGAAGCTCGGTCGCAGCCTCCACAAGCTGCTGAGCCTTCTTTGCGGTGAGCTTGGCCCCGCCGATGCCCACCTTCTGCGCCTCTCGGATGACGTTGCCCGCAAAGCGCAGGATGCCCTCCGGGGTGAGCTTGCCAAACATGGAGAGGGCCTGCACGGTCTGGCCCCACTGGGTGCTGCGTTCTCCCAGGGTGAGAGCGAGGTCAATGGCGCGGTCAAAGTTCTTTGCCTCCACCGCTTCCTTGATAAGAAGCTGGCCCACTCCTGCGGTAACCGCGTCAGGCTCAGTAGCTCCCCGCAGCATGGCCTCAGCAGCGTTCCAGTCATCGGCTATCAACTTGGCCGCGCGGTCCGCCGTTACCTTGTTGGCCAACGGGTCATAGAGCGCGCGGGGGTCCTCCGTCAGGCCAGCGCGGATCTGCTCTGGGGTCTCCTCCATCTCCGCTACGCGCTTGGGGAAGCGCCGCTGTTTCTTGGCTCCTGGCATGATAGTGGGTGGCGGCTTGCCAACCGGCCCCCCAGGAGGCACCGCGCCCGCAGGCGGTACTTCGGGCGTAACAAACGCTGGCCTATATCCTTTTTGCGCAGGAATCCTGAAATCCGCGTATTTCCCAAACTCGCCACCATCAGAGATAAGGTCTTTGGCAGGCACTTTAACCGCCAGGACTGTATCCCCGTGAAACCTCGCGTTAGCTTGGCTTGTGGTAAGAAATAGAGAATTACGGTCCCTCATGTTCGCTAGTCGGAACTCACCGCTCGAAAGTATGGACTGGGCGGCTTCCTGTCCCGTGCCGTGATAGAGCGTTACCGTACCATCAGGGTTTATTGGAACACTCACTTCAGCCAATGCCTCAGATACTCGCTCAGGGATACCCACAGGAGGTACTTCGGGTCGCATCGCCTCGGCAACGGCCTCTGCGGGCCTCGCTAGGGCCTCTGGCGCGGCCTGGGCGGCGCGGACGGCGGGCTGGGGGGCGCGGAGAAATAATCTCGGATAGTTGGCCTGTACTTCAGGAGGAATAACCCTACCGTTTTCGGCTGCCGCCTTCACCTTATCAAAATGGTCGTTTAAGATGCTATTGACTGCTCGTTCATATTGCTTAAAGCCCGTACCCTGAGATGCTTGTGCCCGTTGGAGTGAAGGCGTATTAGTTCTCAGCGCAAGGTATTCATCTTTAGTCATCTGCCACGGCTTCTTGACAACCTTCCCCGCTCCTTCCGCAGCTTTCGCCGCCTCCGCAGCGCGGGATGCAGGTTGGGGGGCCTGCCTAGCTAGTTGACCCGACAACTCTTTCTGCATCTGGACGATGCGCCGGGAAAGAGACTTCTCTTGTCGCTCCAACTGCGGAAGAGTCCGGGCCAGGGACTTCGGCACCTCCGTGCCCTCCTTGATAAAGCCCCCGATGGAGTGGAGTCGTTTGCGTGTACGATCTAGTTCGGCAATGCTCTGACCCGCCTCTCGGATAGAGGCCAAGATACCCGTGTACTGAGTAGAGAAGTCCATGCCGGGAAACATCTGGGCTTGGTCGGCCATCTGCCTCATCACGGGAGCAAAGTTGTCCAAGACCTTTGTGAGCTGACTAGGGGTCAGGTCTCCCTTCATCACGACTTCGTTAAAGAACGCCTGCACCTCATCTACTGGAATGCTGTACTTGGCCTGCGCCCTGGCGAGGGCCATCGCGTGTTGAACTGAGAACTGCTTAGAGAGAGCAGGTGAGTCTACCGCGTCCTGGGCTACCTTCGGCAGGATCGTGATGCGCGCATAGTCCTCGACCTGGCCGGGCTTTACCCCTGCCCCTGGGACAGCCTTTGAGATTGCCCCGGGCTCCTCTCCTAACTTCAGGCGGCGGTCCAGGATACGTGCGACCTCCGTTGGTGTCAGACTCTTCCCTGCTAGGTTGGCTTCCTCCGCCAACCGCACCGCTTCATCAGAGGAAACGTTTAGCACCCGCGCCGGTATGTTTGGTAGCTTTAAGCGTTTGGCGGCTTCCAGTCGGTGATGACCATGAATAAGCTCGAAGTTCCCTGGGGAAAGCTCCCGTACCTCTACTGGCTGAAAGCGGTTGGAGTCAAAGGTGTCGATAAGCCGTTGAACGTTCGGCTCATCCAGGCCAGCGCGGGGCTGATGCAGAGGATTAGTCGCCACAAGTTGGGGATCAACGGAGATGACATCACCAGCTTTGTACTCAGCGCGGGACTCCAAGAGTTGCCCCTGGCCGCGTCGCATGATCTTACGGGCCAGGGCCTGGTTGCCAGACTTGAGGGCCTTACGCAGGGTTGCTTCGTCAGCCGGAGTCAGTCCAGGGGGAACATAGAAACCAGCATCGATGCCTAGCGATAATTGTTTGCCTTCTACGGTCTGAGGAAGAAGATCGGGGCGTATCTCGCTCTCAAACGGGACTCGCTCGCCCTCAAAGCCTATTTGCTCTCCTCGTTCGAGTAGACGAGCCTGAGCTTCGCCTTCCGCGGCGGCTTGGTAGGGGATGCGCCCCCTGATGGCGGCCTTGTTTCTAATAGCAGAGGGTTGTGCTCCTGTCTCCCTGGCTCGTAGAGCCATGTCAGCGTAGGTCGGGGCTGGTTCCTGGCCCACAAAACGCCGCAAGTAGGCGAGCTCGTTCTGTATCTCAGGGAGCCGTTCTGGGGCAATGATGGGCCTTTGCGCGTGCCTTTCAAGTGTCGCCTCCAATTCCGCTATTCTTTCAAGTGCGCCCTCTTTACCGCCAGGATACCCCAACCTTACCCCTGGTCGCAAGGGGCCAAGCCCCGCGCCCGGCTCACGGATTGTCCGCCCCGCCGTTACGGTCTGCGCCCCAGGCCGCGCGGTCTGCTCCATCGCCCGCCCTACCGCTTCGCCAGCCCGAACGCCAACCCGCGCCGCACTTGGCCCGATGTTTCGGACCTCCTGACCCAGCAGGCCCGCGGCCACACGGGTAAGAGGCGCGGCGCCCCGCACTACGGCGGTGCCAGGGGTGAACAGGGGCAGGCCACCCAGGGCGTTCAGGCCGCCCGTCTCCATAAGCTGACCGCGTTCCTCCTCCAGACCAGGCTGTTGCTCAGGGAAGAACCGCTGGCTGGCGGCAGGTGGCAGGACTCGCGCCCCAAGGTATCGCTCTGCGCTCGGTGGCTCTGGGGTGTACCCCTGGGCGCGGTAACGAGACTGCGCCTTCTGCCGCGCTCGCTCGATGTCCAGCGGTGTCCCTTCCGACAATAGGGGAGGACGGCCAGGTGGCCGATACTGTGGGAACCGCGACTGGCCCAGCGCCTCCTCCGGAGTGGTGATGGGAGTGACATTGCGCCGAGCCTGGGCAAGTTGCTCCGCCACAGTTTGGGGGAAGGGTTGAAGGTCGGCTCCGTAAACCTCTGGGGGCACGACAGGAGGACGCGGCGGTATGTAGGGCAGCTCCTCCTCCGGTATGGGCTCGGGGTAACGCAGCCGCTCGTCCAGAGTAACGGGAGGGCCGATGTATCGGGGCACCTGCTTCTCCTACGCTGCTAGCCTTGGGTAATTCATAATTCGCCTAGAGGTGGGCGGCTGCGACGTGCCGGTAAGCCGCCGGCTCTCTTCAGCCACGTCTTCAGGATTGTAGCCCAGCGCGCGAGTGCCCGCGAAGTAGGACTCCCGTTCAGAGGGCATGAGTTGTCCCAACCGCTGCTGGGTCGGTACGGGGAAGGGGCTGCGGAAAGCGGGTAGGTTCTCGGCGCCAAAGCCGTACTTCACGCCACTGGGTGTGGCCGGGGAGCGGGCGATGTCTTCATAGCTCAAAGCTGGTGCCCGCGCCTGCGCGGGTGAAGGGGGGAGTCCACGATCCATAAGTTGCCCCCACGGGCGGTCATCGTCTTCTAGTCGCGGGAATGGCATAGGTTTCCCAGGTCGTAGGTCGTCGCCTCCTACACCCACGAGCTCAGGGATGTTCGGCCTGGTCTGGCCCCGCGCCGCATAGACGCCACCAAGGAAGCCGCCCGGGCTCTCCAGGATAGTCCGCTCCCTCTGGAAGGCTCCCGTTCGCTCTGCCTCAGTCTGGGCGCGGCCCGCAAGGCCAAGGTGGCCCCGCTGTATCTGCTCCTGGAGTGTCTGGGAGCGGTTGTACTGCCGGGCTCCTTCTTGCCGCTGTAGTTCGGCCTCACGGAAGTTTCCAGCAATCTCCGCTCGCCGTGCCAACACTTCGGCGTTACGGCGCATGGACTCCGCCACCGCGAGCTCTCGTTCCAGAGTAGGCTGGTCATCCTCGAAGAAGCCTCTAGCCGTTGCCCGTTCAACGTCGGCCCGTTGGCTGGCGATGCGCTCGCTAGAAGCTAGCTCCGCCGACCGTTGTTCCATCGTTCGTTCCAACTCTATGCCGCGGAACTGTATTTCGCGGGCCTGCTGCTCCATCTTGTTAGCTTCGTTCAGATACAGGCGCTCCCGCTCAAAGTCCAGTTGTCCTCTCGCCTCTCCTGCCGCTTGCCTGAGCCGTTCGGCCTGTGCTCGGTAGTAGTCGGCCTGGGCGTAGTCGGACTCTGCCTCAGAAGGGAACTGCACCCGGCCACCACCGCCGCCACCACCCCCTCCTGGCAGCGGCTCGTACTCGTCATCGCCGGGGGCAGAGAGCATTCGTGATGCGCCACCCATAGCGGTGCGCGTTCCACCTTGCGCAGCTGCGCGGGGCCGGTACTGGGTGGCAAAGCGGCCCAGGTTGCCCGCGGGGATGCCCTCGAACAGCGGGTACTGGTCTGCCACTTGCTCAGGGAACTGCCAGTCAGGCCTCATTCCGTCTTGGGGTGTTCCAGGAAGATATTGAGAGATTCCGCCAGGTTGAAAACCTCTAGCGGCGCTCCCTCCAGGCTCCAGTCCCTGGGTCCCGTAGAACACCCCCAAGGGGCTACGCTCCTCTATGTCGGCAGGCAACTCAGGTTCAGCCAGCCTCGGTATATCCCAGCCCCCTCCTAGCGGCTTCTCCGTAGGCGGTGCGGGCGGCTTGAAGTGGCCCGGTGGGATGATGGGACGGCCCGTGCCTGGGTCAATCGGGAAGCCCGGTGTTGGCTCTACCCAGTCAGGTGGAGGCTCAGGCGCTATCTCATCGCCAGGGTCGAAGACTTGCTCGCCCTTAAAGGGGTCTACTCCGTACTTGCCCTTGGTATGTACCCACGTTTCGTAATAGGTGGGCCAGTGCCCGGTCCGATCAAATATCTCCTTCTGCGCTGCCACCAGCCCTTTGTCCGCGTCGCTCCAAGTCGAGCGCCATTGCGTCCAGGTTCTTAGGAAGGTGTTGGCAGATTGTTGGCTCTCTGGCCATGTGCCCGCGGCTACCTTTTCTCCGGTCTTCGGGTCCTTCCACCCAAACTTGTAGAGAGTGGAAAAGAAGTTGGCTGTGCCGGTGGCGCGGGCATAGTTGACCATCCACGTAGGCGCACCATTCTGCCCCATCTGCGCCAGCAACGCCTCATGCTGCTTATAGAAGGGCCAGTCTTCGTAACGGAAGGTGGCGGTTACTGGCGTTACAGGTGGCCTTACGACAGGCGCCGGCTTTGGCGTTACCCCAGGAAGTGTGGGCGTATAGTTGACAGGTGGCGAGGTGAAGCCTGCCCCAGCCTCTTCTTCTAAGTTCCGAAAGTATTCCTCTCGCCCTGGGGCAGTCTCCCACGGTTGCGCGGTTTGCCCAGTTGGGTCTACCTCTGTGGGCTTGTCGGAGTAGATGGGCTTGTCGTTCCAGTAGTCCCAGCCAGAATAATAGGGCGTCTGATCCGAGCGATTGTTACTGGTTGCCATTCTTTCGCTCCCTTCGGCGCGTGTCCAGCGTCATCTCGCGCCGCAGATACCCCAGCAGTTCGGACTCCGTATGTCCTGCCTGCTCCATCTTCTGCTCCCACTCGTCCCGAAACTGTGGGTCATCGACAATCTGGCGGAACTGCCCTCGCAGTTCTTCTCGGGTTCCCTCGTGCTCACCGTAGGCAACGTCGAACATCCGCAAGACCTTCTCCATGCGGGTCAGAAACTTCTCCTCAACCTTGTCCAATACGCTGAGACGGGTGAAGTGTGGCATCTTTCTCAGTCGCTCTTTATCACTAACCCGTAGGATTTCCTTTTAATGTCTAGGGTGAGGAGCAAGTCCGCCTGCTCCTCTAATGTGCCGCCAAGAGACATCATGTCTCGTTCATAAAGCTGTTCATCATGGATGGCGACATCGGGGTTCCACCCATTCAATTTTGCCGCAAGCTGCTTGGGGGAAAGCCACCGTTTATCACAAAGAGCTATACCAATTGGCCCACTATCCCACATGCCGATGAAGAGAAGAAAGCCCTTCGAGCGTTTCCCAGCGTAGAAACGTCTTTCAATCTCTCCTAAACGGTCGGCAGCACTGGTATTCGGGGCAAGGAAAACCCAGAATTGCCAGCTGGAAAGAGCTTCGCACACCGCCGCAAGGACAGTCTCTTCCCCCTGTATCATCGCTATCCTCCTGCCGGCGTGGGCGCGTAGCGGGCCTCCGCCTCGTTGCGGAATCCTGCCCCGGGCCCTCCACCGTTGGGACTGGGCAAGGGCTGAGATGTAGCGACAGTCTCTGGCTCCAACATGGGTAGCTTACCCTGTTCCGCTAGGTCCGCGTCCACTTGCTCCGCCATCTCTGGCACCCTACGGGTCAGGCGAGCTTCGAGGAAGCGTGAGGCCAGGTCCTTTAGTCTTGGTGAGTCCAGCATGTCCTCTATCCATATCTCCTCGTCCTCGCTCTCCGGATCATCTATGCCGGCGTGCTCCACCTGAAAGGTGCGGCGGGAAATGGCTGGCATTCCTGACTCGTCTCGAGCTCGCAGCTCCTTTCCAAGCGCTATCTTCGCCGCCCGCTCTTCCTCGGTTATGGGGGCAAAGTCCAGGTAAACCTCCACCTCGTCAGGAATATCGCCCCGCTTTAGCGTCTCGCTCTTGCCACCGAAATACGTGGTTACTCCATCCTTCAGTTGATTTCTGACCATTTGCAATACATCCTGGCAGACCGCAGCCCAAGCCTGCTCCAGGTTGTGCTTGGTGCGCTGAAAGCGCAGCACGGTGCGGCTGATGCGGGTACTGTATCCTACCGCAGGCTCTCCCGGTTGCCGTTTGGTGAGATCGGGACCCGCGAACATCTCGTACATGATGCGGGCCGATTGCTCCTCCTCAAACACCACAGGCGGAACAGGCGGCATCGCAAGCGGAGCGATGGACACGAACTCGTCGGTGGCAACGCCCAAGCCACTGCCCAGCCTGAAGCTGTCTCGGACTGCTATGGCCTTCTGGAGGCCATTAGGCCCTTTGCCTTGGAAGACGAATTGGGCGAACGCGGTCAGAATGCGAATGGAGTCGCGCGCGTTAAGGCTCGTGGTCAGCATGTCTATGATGGGGCGAGCATCTCGGATGTTGCCCTTGCCCCGGAACTCGAAGTTCCCGTAGGCGTCAGCCTTGCCAAAGCCGCTCCACGCGATACGGAACCAGTTTGTGCCTGTGGGATTCGGGGCCACGCCATCTATGGCCCCATCCTCCTCTAACAGGAAGGGCACCGTTCCGTTCCAGATTCCGTACCAGTCCGCCGAGCAGTATGTGATTCGCTCTGTTCCGCCAACCTGCCCGACTGGACGATCTGTGGCTTCCTCCGGCCTGTCAGAGGGCGTTCGCATCCGCTCCAGGATGATAAGGTCCTTTGGGGGGTCTTCGTAAGGTGAGGGCATCGCGTTGTACGGATGGACAGCGCGTACGTCCCAAGGGAATGCCTGCTGACGGTCATGCTCCCATTTCCTAACCTTTTCCCGCTCTTTGTCGTTTCTTGGCTCACGCTGTTTTCCCTTTACCATGAAGGGATAATCCGGCCATGCCGCCCAGTTCAACGGGTAGTATATGCAGGTCATGCCCAGGCCCAGACAATCCTCGGCACTTTCCACCAGGGGGGACTCGGTACGATACGTGGTGAGCTTGTAGAACCACCCTTGCAGCCAGCGCCGGATCTTGTCTTCGTGGGCTTTTCTCTCGTCATCGGACCGATGCAGGCTCTTGGGGATGTGAACATTGATGCCCGGTATCTCGCCCAGCATGATCAAGTCCATGCCGTTGTTCACGATCATGCGGGCAAACGGCACCAGCCTGAAGACGAAATCCTCGGTGAACTGCTTGTACTTCTCGTGGGCGAAGGCTTGGCCTACCTCACCGTTCACCGCCCAGTTAAGGTAGCCCTCATCCTCCAGGATGTTCTTCCGCATCGGACCGAATATGTCCTCGCGCTGCCTGCGCCAGGTGAGGACATCGCTATGGGTGATCCGATCTTGGTCACTCATTTTTGGACGGCCTTTACCTCGTAAGCGGGGTTAGTTGATGATCCCACGAAGTTATCTACGGGGACACATGACACTGTCCACAAACGTTTTCTATCCCCATGAGCCCATCGCTTGCAAACAAGACAATGATACGTGTTTCGGGAAAGACTCCACGTTATCATGTTCTCCGGATGCTCTTTGAGAGGCATATTCATCGCTCACCGACCAGCTTAGGTAGGTACTTCGTCGGGGTCGCCGCAAAGTGGCGCAGGGACCCCTCCTTCATGCCCATCATGCTTTTTGCTGCCCCCTGGAGCTTCTTGCGGGGCAGCTTGCCTCTTTTCGCGGCCAGGGCCATGCCCGCGGCACCCTGTTGGTGTTGGCTCTGTGCTGGCATCGGTGTCGCTCCTTTCTAAACTTCGTGCATTCCTTGAACTCCGCGGCTTTCCCGCTCCTGATGTCTCGCTTGACACCAGTGCAAAGCTTCTTCTAGATGGGTTATAGCCAGACTGTTCTCGCGACATCGGTACTTGCTCTCGTTGTAAAACCGCAGCCGTTGAATAGCGGCTAGAATCACATCCTCAGTGAATGCCCCGTTCGGTTCTTGCTTCTCAGTTCCGCGTCCTAATGGACCGTCCTGCCAGTCAATCCGCAGACCTACGCTTCGTACAGACCCCCCGGTGGGATCTCCCGCCGCATTTGTAACGTTGAGGCAATCCAACTCCTGACTCCACGCTTCTTGTTCTACGGTCATACTACCTCCTTTTACCATAGCTGGCCGTCAATTCCGCTGTAGAGTATTCTTGCGCCGTCGCCCCCATCTGCTTTGTCATCCGCAGGGCTCCCATCATGGCCCGCGGGTAGTCGTCGTGCGCCCCCGGTGCGGCCTCTGCCTTGCCATCCTTGTTGACGATGAAGGTGTCACACTCCCGCCAAAAGCCCTCGGCGGGGCTGTGCAAAGCGTAGGTCTCGATGGCCACCGCCAGTTCCTCGATGAGCTCTCGCGTGGTGGCCTGCGTCTCCTGGTAGCCCATCCTCTCCGTGGGCCGCGTCCCCGTTAGTTGCTGCGCCCTCGTCTGGGGGCGGTCCTCGTGCCAGTATAAGTTCGGATAATTAGCGGCTGCCGCCATGACTGCCCCGCCAAAGGCGCGGAAGATGCCCCACAAAGGTAAATTGTACTCGTATGCCGCTCGAACCGCTATCGCTCCATGCACGGAAGGCTCACGGGTGTTGTCCCGCAACGTCAGCACGTGCCGCCGCGTCAATCGCTCCAGGATGACCGTTACCGTGTAGTCCAGGCCCTTGCCCTCGGCCGCGTCCGTCATCATCACGTAGGACTCGCCAGGACGTGGCAGCTCCCAGACATCCAAGCCGGGAGCGTGAGCCCAGTCGGGCAGCACGGTCCAGGGCAAGGGGGGCCGGCAGGAGAGGCGGTGTTGCGCGATGGCCTCGCGGTTAAACCTGGGCTGCCCAGCCTGCTCTACCTGCTGCTGGCACTCGGCAAGGAAGGCCCGCAGCCCGATCTCGTCCACCACGGCCTGACATCGCTCCAGCGACATGTAGTCCCAGGTCGGCACACCCCCGGTTAGGATGACGCGGGAGTCTTGGCGTTCATAGGTCATGCCCTGAAGCGCGGGATGCGGCCCTGAGACCATGCGGCGGGCCAGGAAGTCAGCCCTGCCGTCCACAAGGCGGGTCATGATCCCTTCGGGGTGTACCAGGTTCTGGACCACAAGCACAGCCCCGTGCGGGGCTAGCGCGGGGAGTATCTTGCGGGTCAGCGCGACAATCTTCCGGTCAATGGTCTCTTGGCTATCAAGTTCGGAGTCCACGTCATCGAGAACGATCAGGTCGGGCCGAGCGTCCTCGAGCTTGGCGCCGCGCATGGCCGCGTCCAGCCCGATGGCATCCACGGTGAAACCGCTTGCGCTACGAAGCCGGTTGCGCCGCCAGCCCCGGGAGGCCCCGTACTTGCCGACCAGCCTATCCGCCACGGAGGGGTAGATATCGCCGAATTGCTTGCTTTCCAACATGGAGGCGATGTTACTCACGTGGTCATCGGCCTGGTCCTGGGTGCCCGACACATAGAGCACGTACCGCCGCGCTTCACGGGATCCAACCGCAACACACCCTAGCTCCGCGCCCGTGCTCTTGCCCGATCCCCGGGGCCAGCAGGCCACATAAGGCGCAGCGTTATGCTGCGGGGTAATGGACCAGACCCAGTCCCAGAACTCCTCGTGGTAAGCCGAGAAGCCGCCCCCGACGTGGCGCTCGAAGTACGTGGTCAGCCAGCCACGCCAGTCAGTCGGGCGGTTCAAGTTGGAGCTCCTCTCTGGCTCGGAGGGCATTGATAACGGTGATAAGTTTATCGTGGTGAGTCCCTGAGAAGATGGCGAGATCATGGGCGTTTTGTTTGGCAAGCCACTCCCGGTCCTCGTCAGGTAATCGAGCAATCGCAATGAGTCCGGTAATGTTCGCAAGAGTCAACTCCAGCACCCGTTCTGCAATCTCGAAGACGCTCTGTTTTTTTTGCTGTCCAACCTGGTCATGGAGTAGGTCGCGCTTCCAATTCTTAACAAGCGTTAATGACACCTGGTACTTCGCGGCAGTCTTGCTGAGCGAGAGGCCACCCAGCAAATCGGCCTTTGCTGCCGACTCAATCTCAATAGGCGTACGATGGGCCATCACTCTTTCTCAACGATAAAGAAGGGAGCGGCCCCGGTGGTCGGCGCCCGAGGCCGCCCCCGAAAGGAGGAAGCCACCGCCCCCATCGTAAACACCAGACGGGGATTTGTCAATAGTGCCGCCGGTGCGGGAAGCTGACGCCACCCGACCGAGTTAATCGTGCCAACGTTGGCAGCTTTCACCATAACCCCATCTGCGCAGCTTGCTTACGAATAGGCTTGGGGTGTAACCGGGCTCCTTTACTGAGATTACATCGCCTGCATAGGGTCTGCATATTCGAGACTAGGTGCGAGCCGCCCTTAGATACGGGCACGATGTGGTCCACGTGAAGCTGCTGGCGAACACCTGCCCACCCCGTTGACAGGTCCGCCTCCATCCCACATTCGCAACACTTGAATTTAGAGCGGGCAAAGACAACGATGACATACCCTGGTACAGTCCCATACCAGAAGTTAAACCACCTCTTATAGTGGCCTTTGCAAAATCGGCGCTTCCCCCGGCTAGGCTCTCCGCCACACCACGCACAAACATTCACAGGTGCATCTAAGGGCCGCCTTAAGCTATGCAAGTAAACGCTCACCGACTTATCCCTTCTGCAATCGCTTTCATATTCCCCTTCTCGCCAGCCGCCGCGCAGGACCGGCACAGATCCGCGATGGCCTCCTCCAGGTGGCCCGGCCTAGACCGTCTCTCACCGTATCCTCCATAAAGCACAAGTCCCCAATTGATAGTCCCCACCCCTAAAGGGGGGATAGTTGGGGACTATACTATCCCCCCCAATAATAGGGCACATTGTCCCCATATAGTCCCCACTGGGGACTACTCCTGATATGGAGAGCTCAAGCCCCAAAAGTGCTTTGTGCCCTCCTTACGGATGAGGACGACCTTACTTCCCAGTGCTTGGAGTGCTCGTGAGATGTGCTTTTTTGTCACGCTTGTTCCCTCCACCATCTCGGATGGTGTCGCGGTGGTGTTATTCTTCAGGAACTCCTCGATTTGCTCTGACTCAGATAGCTCGCGCTGCCGCGGTATGGCCTGGGGGAAGTCTGATGCCTTTGCCTTCGCGAACTCCAGGCTATCAGCTCCGAACGATAAGCGGTAAAAGGTGGTCGTCTGCGGTCCCGTTCTCCCTTCGTTGGCCTTCACTATGGTCAAGCTGATACCCAAGTCCGCCTCTTTTTGTTGGCTTTTCAGCATGATTCCGATGTCCTCACCGGCGTCGTAGTGGATGGAGCCGTAGATATGATCATCTTCCTTGCGGTTGGTGTGCCCAATGCCGAACCATGTTGTCGCGGCCCCGTTCATTAGGTCTACAAACCTGGTGGCCGTTGTGTCCTCGACCAGCGACCCCAACCCAGCCCTCGATATGGAGTCGTACCAGATCACTCCGTTCGGATGCTGCTTGCTCCACCTCGTAACCGCGCGGGCAATGCTTTCCAGGCCGTATCCCCTGGCATGGAGATACATCAGCTTCGTTGGCCCCTTGACGCCCAGAGCTTCCGCCAGCATCCGGTCGCGGCGCCGCATCATTCGAGCGTCCCGTTCCACGTTCACATAAAGGCCATCACGCTGAACCACCACGCCCCAGAAGTCTTGGCCTATTCCCAACTGAACGCAGATGGCCTGCAACTGCGTAATATAGGACTTGCCCGATCCAGGGGGCGCAAAGAGAATTGTCCCGCCTCCGTCCAGGACGTAGGGCCGTAGCGGATAGACCAGTCCCTCGAAAGGTTCCGTCCCATCGTAAGTCGCAAAAGAGAAACGCTGCCCCTCCCAGTCTTGGAAGATCGCAGCGCAGAAAAGGTCTATGTCCCGATGGAGCGATGGGAAAGCATCCTTTCCTAGAGTCTCCATCTTGGTGTATGCGTCCTTGAATAGCCGCAGTCGGTCCTCGCGGCGGTCCAGATTGAAGTTGTCATAGGTGATCTGTCCGTCCTGGTAAACACAGATGCGAGCATGAATCCCGGTGCGCTCCCGCCGGATGTTCGTTGCTTCTAAGATAAGGTCGCCAATGGGTGATGTGATCGTTTTCGTCGCGGTGTCTCTATCGAAAGAGACTTGGCTGTCGCTCTCCATGCGTTGTCTCCCATACTTTTGATTCTTCCGCCATGTCCGCTATGTCCCGCCCACTGGCGAGATAATCGAACGCGTCCCCCTTCTCTGGGGCCTCCGCCCATACTACCATGTAGGGCCGCTCCGCCTTCAAGTGAACCAGCCGCGCCGCAATCCGCTCCATGTGCTGTTTGCCCTGAGCATCGTTGTCCGCCCACAACGTTACGAAGTGGAGAAGGAGGGGCCGTAGACTCTCCTCGGACGGTATGGCGGAGGCTCCCGTAACGGTGCCCACCGCGTACTCTCCGATGGCGTAAAGCGCATCGGCGGCTTTCTCCCCTTCGGTCAGCCACACGTGCTGGCCACGCGGAAGGCCGCGTAGGGCCTCGACCCGGTAAAGGGGCAGGTCTACCAGTTGCAGCCCCCCCAGTGTGTGCGTCTCCCCGTTCACCGTCCAGTAGTAACGTTTGCCCTCTGGCCCGTCCTCCCGGACATGGCAGGCAACATAAGCTCCATCCTGGCCTAAGATGGGGTAAACGGTCTTGGTGATCTCTACATCAGGTTTACGGCGCAAAGACTGGGGCCGCGTCTCGTGAGGTTCTGTGGGGCGAATGATAGCGAGAATATCCTCGCCCGAACAGCCCGAAAAGCATTTGACCAGGAGCTTCCCGTCTCGCCAGTCCACCGAAAGGCTGCGGTGTGTTCGGTCCTCGTGGGCCGGGCAGAAACTTATAAAGCCGCCGTTGCTCTTGTTGCGGACTCCCTGGAGCTTGTTCAGGATGGGAACGAGATCGGGGTGGACGCTCACTTCCCGAATCCTAGACTCAGTGCGGCACGTGCCAGGATACCAGCGGTGTCTTCAGTTGATATACTTTTGGGCTGATAAAAGTGGACGGCGTAACCTCGTTCCCCTATCGAATCATCCCCAAGACAGAAGGCGATCAAGCCAGTTGGTACACCCGTCATCGTGCTGGCCAATATCCCCAAGCTCTCCATCTGCTCCGCCGATAAGGGCTCCATCCGCATATCATTCCCTCCCTATAAAATGGTACGGCCCCTCTGCGAACTGGTCACTTTCTTGGGATAGAGAGTGCTGAATCGCGCGAGGGGCCGCCGCTATAAGACCAGCGCATCACTCTATCCCGCCGCCTACCTTACCGTACCTCGGCGGGCTTGTCAAGGGGCAAAACTCGGTACAAAACTGGGACATAAATTGGGACATATTGGGGTTGACATGGGCATAATAAGGTAGTAAGCTGATGGTGGGAGCGGCGATGTGCCGCGGCACATTCGAGTCAAAGGCCCAGCTACCGAAGAATACTGGGACGCCAGGTGGGGTAGAAATGCTGTGGCGCCGCTCCCAAAACGAAAGGAGAAGCAGTATGGCAGACCCATTCCTCAAGATTCAGGTGTCGCCAGAGGTTAAGGCGTATATCGAGCGGGCCGCGAAATCTGAAGGGCGTAGCGTGTCCAACTGGTCCGCTCGCACCCTGGAAGAAGCCGCGCTCCGCGAGCTTCAACTGGCGGCAAGCCGGGCACGGGAGCCATGATGTCGGACGCTCGGTCTATAAGAAGACCGCTAGGGTGGACACGGGTGCTTCTCATAAAGCGTGATGGGTTGAGGTGCTATCTTTGTAAACAAAGATTGCTCCACTCCCGAGATACCAAGGCCTGCGTGGTAGACCATGTTATTCCTGTAGCAAGAGGTGGGACAAATCAATTATGGAATCTCCGCCTTGTTCATCGATACTGCAACGCCCGAAAAGGTGCGCATATTGTCCCAATGCAGATGCCTTTTCTATTTGAGCCAACTTCATTGCGCAGAAGTCGAAAGGAACTCAACGGTGCGGCCAGAGAAGGAACGCTCACAATTCTCGTGTACGTGCGCGCCACCTTCAAGCGGGAGTTTGAGGAGGTCTGCCGGAAGCGCGGCACGTCCCAGACCCAAGCCGTCCAGGATGCGCTGCTGACCTGGATGGTAGCGCAAGATGAGTTGATCGCCAGGGCGCACGAGCCCGGCCTGAGTGGGGACAGGTAAGGAGGTACGTGATGGGTGTTCGGGTGTTGGTAGGTACAGAGGCGGACGCACGTGGTAGGAAGGAGGCCCTCCTTTACTGCTCTACAACGGGCTGGGGTTTTGGACCCCTTTTCAGCGAAGGGGAGGATGGTACGCCCGCCCTTGATCGGGCCTATGCTTTCCTAAAGTGGCTCATCGTCGATCCTCGCGGCCTCAAAGATGCTGAGCTAGAGAGGACGTACCTTGAGTGGCTGGCAGTCGAAAGGAGCGCATGATGCTACACACAACGTTCGGCCTACTACACCGGCACAAGGCTTGCGCCGCGGGCTACAAGAAGCTGGCGAAGGCCCTCGGTGGGGTCAAGGTTTATGGACAGGACAAGCCCATTCCACTGACCACCATCCTAGATAGCAACGGCCTGTCCGATACCCTGTGGTGTCTTCGGGCAACGCTACCAGAGGTGGACGTGGCGCGTGATAAGCTGGCTCGCCTGTTGGCCTGTGATTACGCTGAGAGGGCTCTGAATCGAGAGCGCGAACAGGGGCGAGAGCCAGACCCGCGTTCTTGGGATGCCATCCGCGTATCGCGGGCCTACGCGAACGGCGAAACTACTCAGGAGGAGTTGGTTGCCGCGGGGGATGCTGCGGGGGCTGGTGTGGGGGCTGCGGGGTGGATTGCTGCGTGGGCTGCGGGGGCTGATTGGGTTGCGTGGGCTCCGCCTGCTGCGTGGGCTGCTGCGGGGGTTGCGGGGGAGGGTGCGCGGGGGGGTGAACAAGAGTGGCAGGCCAGGAGGTTTCGGGAGTACCTGGAAGGGAGCGCGTGATGCTGCCGACGTATACTCTCCAAGATGGCGTGCTGGTGTACCGGAGCAGTCAGTCCCACTGGGTCATCTGCCACGAGGACGGGAAGGCTACGCCCATGACGGAGGTGGACCCGAACTGGGGCCTGCGTCCCATGACGGCGGGTTGGAAGCGGTACTTTTGCTCCATCTGCGGCAAGCCCGGGCCGGCTCAGGTTTACAAGCTGACCGTGAGCAAACGCGGAGACGGAGACTGCGACCGGCGGTGCCTCGAAGCTACGGGGGACGAGTGCTCATGTCGCTGCCAGGGACGGGATCATGGGCGCGGCGAGTGTACGTGCAGAGTCGGGATGCCCGCCTTGGCCGAACTGGTTACGGAGGTCAACCGATGAAAGACCACAGTATGAAAGGGGAAGCCATGACCAAGGACGAGTTCATCCAGGCTATCGTGAAGCAGCACAAAAGCTATGTCGCCCACCTCTATGGCCCTGATGGAGCAGAGTTCATCCTGGCTTCACCATGTTCGATAGAGCTAGAGTTCTTACATCCCCCAGAGGAGTTCGCGGCGGAGTTGTGGGAGAAGGTTGAGGCTCAACAGGCTGACATGGTTGCTCTCCTCACCAAGATTGGGGAACTTCGCTACGCCTACTACAACCCGATTGGGGACCAGCTTGGTGGACTGGGTGATTGGCTCGATATCATCTTGGCAAGGCAGGGGGTAAAGACGTGAGCGACCTCTACTGGCTGGCCCTGATCCTGGCCGGCCTCGTGGCCCTGGGTCTAACCTTGTGGCAGTTCGCGGGCGTGGTGCGGGAGCATTGGGGAGAGTGAGATGACGCAGCCCTGGAAGCCAGAGCATGTCAGGAAACGCACCAGTATTCAGACAGGGAGAGATGCCATTTTTCACTGTGAGCTCTGTGGTTCGTGGTGGCCCTGCCCTGGGCACTGCGAGGAGATGCGGCAGGTGCTGGGCAAGGCAAGAGAACTTCTAGTCTTCTACGATACCAACGAGTTCCCGCTGTGGAGTATGTTGGAGTCGTGGCGGGACGAGATGCTGCTCCCCGTGCTGGCGGCGGGAGGGTAGGATGCCCAGCAAGCTCAGGACTGTGCGCTGGCTATCTAACTTTGGCTTTGAGGTTAGACCGCTCAGGTGGCTCAGTACCCTACTGCTAAGATACTGGACTCGGCGTAAGGAGGACAACATGGCAAGGGAGACAACCGATGACGAGAATCGCTGGTTGGACGCTCAATCGGCCCAAGCAGAAGCTGAAAGTCAGATAGTTGAGCCCTGGAAGCCACAGCACATCAGGGGAATCACAAACTCCAATAAGACAAACCAGTATGAGTGTATCTTCTGTAAGATGCCCTGGCCCTGCGAGGGGGCCTGCGAGGAGATGTGCCAGGTGCTCCAACACGCGGGACAACTTTACCGAGAGTTTATCGATCATCATGCGGCGCACCAAGTGATGCCTGAGTGGGCAGACTGGGCGGAGCAGGAACTTCTGCCCGTGCTGAAGGCGGGACGATGAACTGGTCTGCGATTGCATCGGGCTTCACGTTCGGACTGGCGGCGGGACTTGCAATGATGTACGCGAGGGGCATTGGGTTATCAATCTTTGAAGAATTGCTTAGGGTAGCCTGGGTGCTGGCTTTTGTTGGCTTGTTCTGGCTACTGGGCTATCTCACGAGGGACGGCCAGAAGTGATGCCACTTGCCCCGCTCGGCCTGGCCCTGCTCATCACCGCTACACCGTGCCCGGACGGTGAGATCGCAGTCGCGGCCCAGGGCACCCCTGTCGTCCGCTGTATGCCTGTGAGCCGGGAGTTCATGTCTGAAGTTGTGCCGCTCATTAGCTGCGAGTCAAGTTGGAGATGGGATGCCATCGGAGATCATGGGCAGGCTCATGGCCTGCTTCAGGTCCGTGTCGATGTGCACGGGAAGCGCATGAGAGAGATAGGGCTTGATCCCAACAAAGAGGCAGACCGCTGGCAGTATGCGGAGCAGGTCTTGTGGGCAGAGCAGGGACTTGCACCCTGGTCTTGCGCGAAGGAGCAGCCATGATCCATTCTGTCATCACTTGTGATAAGTGTAATCCGGACGGAAACATTCACGCCTCACCAGTGAATCGGGGACGTGGCATCTTCGAGGGTAGCTGGACAGCAGCAAAAGAACTTGGCTGGAAGGCGCTCCCAAGTATGGGCCAACTTTGTATTGAGTGCCAAGAGGAGGAGCCATGAGAGAGGTAGTCCTAGAGATCAGTGAGCCTTGGCGAGGCGACATGAGCTTACGATACTACCCTTCTGTGGGCGCGGTTTATTCTCGCGCTGTCGGTCGCCTGTACACAGGCCGAGGACCCGGTAACGGCAATTGGCCGCGCGATATCCCGCCGGGTCGCTATCGTGTAACCTTCGAGCCAATCGAGAAGAAGCCATGAGACTGGGTAGACGTGGCCGCGCATCCTGGCGCACCTGGTTACCAGAGTGGTTTGAGCTCTTAGAGCAAGCAGATCGCGACCTGCTGGACGGTGAAGTACCAGAGTGGCGGACCTGGCCCGTTAGCGCGGTGGAGCGCGGCTTGGCCCATATCAAGGCCCGCATCGCCCAGGAGGTGGAGCGAGCCGCGATGACGCCAGAGGAACGCAAGGCGAAGGTGGAGCGCGACCGGCGAGATTTGTTCGGGTAGGAAGGAGGAGGGTATGCAGCCAGTCATTGAGGGGGGTACGTTACTACCATCCATGTTACACCCCATCACGCACATCACGCGTGGGGCCATACGAGAGCAGGCCCGCATCGTGGCGCAGGCCAGGGGGGATGCGGCGGAGGCAAAGGACGCGCTATCAATCCTGCGCGCGGCCTGGGAGGAGCATCAGTCGGTCATCATATCACGAGCCAAAGAACTCTCGGAGCTTCAGGTCATCGCGGAGGCGCAGCTTCGGGACCTGGCCCTCATGTACCACGCGGACACGGGCGACAAGCACCCCGGCTCCGGTGTAGAGATACGGATTCTCCAAAGGCTGAGCTACAATCCCGATATAGCCCTGCTGTGGGCGAAGGAGCACAGACTAGCCATATCCCTGGACAAGCGGGCCTTCGAGAGCATCGCCAAGAACGATCCTATCGACTTCGTGGAGATCAGCGAGGAGGCCAGCGCCACCATAGCGACAGACCTAGCGAAAGCACTAGAGAAGGAGGAGCAACATGGCAACCAAAACGGTTGACCACATCGAGGAGCACATACGGGAAGATGCCGACCCCTGGTGGACGGTACACTGGTCAGATGGCAAAAAGAACAATCTCATGTCAGGCCAGAAGGAGATCAGAAACGCACTGATAGCGGGCACAACCTATGAAGTCGCCATGAGGCAGAACGGCAAATACTGGGATATCGTAACGGTCAAGCCAGTCGGAGCTAATGGCACTAAGGTCGAAAGCAATGAGCCGAGCGTTCCGCCCGAAGTTTGGGAGGCCAAAGATCGCTCGACGTACATGGAGTCGGCCTACAAGAGCGCCAGTCAGGCCTTCCAAGGCCGGGGTGAGACCAAAGAGGCGCGGCACGATCTGATCGTGCTGGCCCGGTGGATTTACGCGGAGATCATGCTGGCCCATGACGACAAGCCGCTGCCAGCCGTAAGGGAGTAGGCCATGACCGCCGAACAGTAGTTACAGAGGCGTTGGTTTCTAACCGTGGATTGGTGTAGCAGGGGACATCGGGGCATCTTTGCTCGCAACGATGGGGAAGCGTTTTCAAGCGAAAACGAGCATACTGAGGATGAGATCGAGAATATCCTGGATCCGTTTTATCTCGTACTCTCCCCCCAATCAATCCTATTAAGTGAAGAAGAACTGAAAGCCTATCATCGTTTTGTCCCGCTCTCTGAATACAGTGGGGCCTATGGGGTAGTGCTAAAGGACTCCCCTTGACCGCCGGCCCTTTCGTCTATTGCCTCCGGTGCCGCCGGATGCGGGCCAGCACCATTAGTGTGCAGAGCTTCCCCACCGTTTCCACCTGGGGCTGGATCAGTAGCGTTAAGGTCAAGATGTATCGCTGCCAGGAATGCGGAGACGTGGTCAAGAGCGAGGAAGCATGAACGTCTGGCCCGTACGGGACCCCGGACGCTGTGAGCTATGCGGGCACGACGCGTCCGAACCGCACCACCTTATCCACCGCTCGCAGGGTGGCACCGACCATGACCACAACTTACTCCAGGTATGCCGGCCCTGCCATGACTCTATTCATCGCCAGGGCTACCGCGTGGAACGAACGCGCAGCCTACTAGGAGATGAGCAGGGGACGCTGGTTACGGTGGGAACGTTGTCGCTCTGGAACGAGAAGGATGAGCTCGTGCTGCAACGGCACTTCAGCACGGGCTTCAATCAGACCGTCCATCTCTCTGAGCTTCAGGCCATGCCCAACCTGCTGGAATACTGCATTGATGAGGTCAAGTACCTGGACTACGAAGGCATGGAGGAGGCGGCGCAGATTGTGGGCCGGGAGCTCGGGGAGAAGGGCTGGAAGTACCTCGCGGAACTCATGCGCCGGGCTCGGCTGATGATCCCCTGGGGGGACCGAACCGAGAAGCTGACCGCCATCGCTGAAAAGTGCGGCCTATCATGGCGCACCGCCCAACGCCTGGCCCTTATCGCGGAACGGATAGACCTGCCAACGTTGGCACAAAGCAAGGTTGATGACATGAGCCTGGTGCTGGTGGCGGCGGAGGCCGCGGATCCGGTGGCGACCCTGGCCCACATCGAGGAACGTAAGGCGGAGAACCCCAACTACTCGGTGCGGCAAGCCAGGTCTGAGATCGCCACCAGAGAGGCCGTAGCAGGCGGCAGGGGCCTCCAACGCGCCATAACGCTACTCCACACCATGAACGCCATGAGCAAGGACGTAGACGGCCTCGTAGGGACATTGGAGCCTAGTCCACAGGCCGACCAGATAGCGGCACTCTGCCATGAACTTTACGAACGGCTCTTTATCATCGGCGGGCGGGCAAGCCCATGAAAGTAGGTTCGTTATTCTCTGGGATCGGTGGCCTGGACATGGGCCTGGAGCGGGCGGGCATGGAGATCGCTTGGCAGGTCGAAGTCGATCCCTGGTGCCGCAAAGTCCTGGCGAAGCACTGGCCTAACGTCAAGCTCTACGGCGACATCAGGGAGCTTACGGGAGAGGAGCTTGAACCTGTTGACTTGATCTGTGGCGGGTTTCCCTGCCAGCCATTTAGTGTTGCGGGAAAACGGAAAGGAGTTGAAGATGAACGGTGGCTCTGGCCTGAGTTCGCAAGATTACTTCGCGTGGTACGACCCCGATACGCACTCGTGGAGAACGTCCCGGGTCTCCTTAGCGCAGGAATGGGAGACGTTCTCGGCGACCTGGCCGAAGCAGGGTACGATGCGGAGTGGCAGAGCATATCGGCAGCGAGCGTTGGTGCCCCGCACCTCCGTTATCGGGTTTTCATTGTGGCGTACGCCGAGCGCAACGGTGGTCAATGCCAAGTCCTCGGTAACCAAACTGCACGGCAGGGCAGCCAAAGACCCACAAGTCGGATTAGCCGATCAAGTGAGACGATGGCCAACGCCCAGAGCCAACGAGCAAGGGGACTACCAATACGACCGTCACGATCGCAACAAGCGGAGGGATACCCTATCAGGAGCAGTGAAACGCTTTCCTACGATGACGGCTCGCGACAGCCGGTCTTTCAAGGGGAATGTGCCGATGCCGCGCCATACCGGGGCACCGTCGTTGGCGCAAGAGATTGGTGGGACGTTGAACCCAACGTGGGTCGAGTGGCTGATGGGGTTCCCGGAAGGGTGGACCGACTTAGAGGACTCGGAAACGCCGTAGTGCCCCAGGTAGCGGAGTGGATTGGGTGGCAGATCATCGGCGGGCGGGCCAGCCCAGAGAAGGAGGATTGATGGCTTATAGCTCCCGTTACCCTGAAGGTCTTAGCGGCAGCGATCTTTGCTACATGGAGGGCTGTGTTGGCAAAGGGAACTGCCCACGTTGCGGCAAGGTGAACTATGCACTCATGGGCTACTTCGGCGCAATCGCTCGATGGGCGAAGGCGTGGGGAGTATCTGAAGATGAGGCCGAGAGGCGGATAGGGCAGCATCAACTTGAGCTCTGCGAGAGTATGCCGCCAGAGGAGGAGTGATGACTGAGACCCACAAGACGGCCTGGCGCTTTTCCTTACCCTTCTTGCCACCCTCCGTCAACCACTCCTATGTGAACTCAGGGAGTGGGCGCCGCGTCCTCCGGCAAGACGCAAAGGACCTCAGAGATAGTATTGGCTTCTATGCCCTTGCCTCTGGCTTCAGACTCAAGCCGGGCGGATATGCGGTCCATGTTACCTTCACCTTCCCCACAAACCGCCATGACATCGATGGCCCCGTGAAGCACCTGCTGGACGGCATCTTCGGCACTGCCGCCGACAAGCAGGTATGGCGGCTGGTGGTGGACAAGAGCGTAGAGAAGGGCGTGAGCAAGACCGAGGTGGAGATCGAGGTGCTGAAGTGATCCCGTTCCTCTTCGGCCTGTTCCTGGGAGTGGGGGCGCACCATCTCTGGGTGGAGCTACAGATGCGCCGTGAAATGCGCTGGTTCGCGGGCCACCAGGGGGAGGTCGAGATGTATCTGCGGACTATGGCGAGAAGGAATTAAATGGAAAAGGTAATGGTCCCCTGCCCTCGCTGCCGCAAGCCCCGGCCTCTCGCGGCCTCCACCCTGAAGAAGCAGAACGAGCCGGGGCGGAAGGACGCGGTATGCCGGAAGTGCGCGCGCCTGGCCGTGTCCGATCTTCGGCGGACCCAGTGGGTAAACACGCGGAGGCACTGCGCCATCTGCGGCGCGGAGTTCTGGCCCACCGAAGGCATGACGTACAAGCGCTGGATGGCGGTCAAGAACTGCCCTGCGCATCGAGGTGAGCACGTTAAGGTGGCGTCTCGCGTCAAGGCGCGAGTTCCTCGTTTCCCGGAGCATGACGAGAAGCCCCTATGCGTGGACGGTAGTCGGGCTCACCACTGGGTATTAGACCAGCAGGACTGGGGCACCTGCCTTCGGTGTGGGGCCTCGTGGCAGCACCGCAAAGACTCCGAAGGTTGGGATCAGATTAGTCTGGTGCAGGAGGAGGCACAGGATGTCAGAGAGCGGGTTTGAGCAGGAGGTCAAGCGGTTCAGGGTAGTACGCGATGACGCTGAGAAGGCGTTGACGACGCTTGAGCGTCTGCGAGAGCGTCTGGGTGACACGGAAGCGAGCTATGTCTATCTCAGTCTTACGACTATGGAGGTGATTCTTCGACGGTTCCCGGCTGACGGTGACGCGCGCCGTCTGGCCCTGGCGTTGGCGGACGGAGAACTGGTGGAGAAGCGTCACACGAGTGGTACGAGTGGTACGCCACTGACCACCGAATACGTCGTTCAAATGAAGGCGCTGGGGGTCACGGTGCGCTGCGAGGACAACGTGCTGTCGGCTCCTGGTTGTCGGATCGAGTACGTGGAGGAAGTCATACCCGAATACACGCGGGTGACGGCGCGGGTGGTTTGCGATGACCCGGAGGAGATGACGAAGTGAAGGCATGGAAGGTAACTGACAAGAACTTGGAAGAGTTCTTTTATATCGGCTTTGGCGATACGAAAGGGAAGGCCAGACGGTACGCACTCCGTCATATTCCCGCCTTCGAGGATTGCGACTGGACCGACCTCCGTCTCCGGGTCGCGCCGCGTCTGGATGGAGAGCCACATGAGGTTATGCCACGGGAAGTCTACCAAGCGGGCTATCGCCAGAGGTGCGGGGGGCTGTACTGCGAGCAGGCGGTCTCCCTTGAGGATTTCCGGGACGATAGTCAGTATCCTCTCGTCAAGGGGGATCAAGTGTACTGCTCAAAGGATTGTGCGCTAAAGACATAAGCGGAAGGAGGAGCGCGATGCCTGACCCCTTCGAGTACCCCTGTGAATATTGCGGCTCTGATGAGGAGACTGAGAAGGCGGCTTGCAACCACACTCTCTGCGCGCAATGTAGCGAGTTGGCTGAGTGCCCTGTCTGTGAAGAGGAGCGGCTTCCAACCATCGAAGAGATGTCCGGCTCCATCCCCAACATTACGGGTGGCCTGAGCCTGACGGAATACATGGATAGCATAAGGGGAGCATATCTAAGGGAGGAGGAGCGCGATGTTGCCCCTTAGCGGAGAGATGAGGCAGATTATGAATCGCGCCGAGGAGTTGGCCACCGCCGAAGGTGCGCCATCGGTGCGCTTGGACCACTTCCTAGCAGCTAAGGTGCTCGGCGATTACCGCGCCGAAGATGTGATCAAGGTCATTGAACGATGGGGGAAGGAGTGGCGCGGTGCTAACGCTTGAGGCCGCAAAATCAATGAAGACTCTCGGATACCCGCAGGATCAGTGGCCCCAGTTTGTCCGAAGAGAAGGCGGAAAGCGCGCCCGGTACGTGCTGCGGTGGGCCGTGCTGCCAAAGGGCTACTTCGCCTGCCCCTCTGAGGTCGAGGCTCTAGACTGGCTTCAAGAGCATCTCTTTTACTACTGGAGTCGGAACGACCAGGGCTGGTATTTCGCAAGGCCCCCAGAGAAAATGTCGGGTGACTATAGGGAGAACGTAGAGATACTGGTAGGGCAGACGTTCGCTAATGCGTCAGAGTTAGTCCTGGCGATCAAGTCGCACTGGCTCACGCGGCAGGTGGTGGCCCAATGATGGTCGTTCGCTGTCCATTCTGCAAGGAACTTTACGAGTGGCGAGAATATCCTGCTCATGCCTTCGATTGTGGACGTCAAGAATTGCTCAAGCGGCAGGCCAGCCCCGGATCAACCCTCTGCCCGTTGACGATCCGCTGCTCGTGGAGGTGAGGACCGAACGTTAGCCCGCTATCCCCCGTGAGATAGCACCCCTGCCCGGCCTCTACCCAGTCTCCTTCCCAGACCAAGATGCCGCTGTGATGGGCATATCCCCAGTGATCGCCGTTGGGCCGTTCAATCTCCAGATATAGCCCCCACGCCCCTGGCTGGACGTTGTGCATCAAGGCCGCCGCCGGCGCGTCGGGCCAGTTATCCCGCGCAATAACGACACGGCCAGAATAGCGCACCGTGCCTTTTGTTCCGATGGGGCAACGGTAGTCCTTGCCGTAGTGGAAGTGCTCGGAGTTGCCGTCATAAGACGGGTCGTAGCCCCAGGGCTGACCATCGGGGAACTGCGCGGGGACGGGTCGCACCGGCCCCTCTATGCTTTTGGGCTATTCTCGTAGAAGGCCGAGCTCCACGAGCCATCATCGAGCTTGACCGCCTCTAGCCTACCCTTCTCCGTAACCTGGTACGCATAGTCGCCACCCAAGTATCGGGCCGAGTGCCGGGGCTTGCCCACTCTGGCGACCCCAATCTCTGCTACAAGGGCGTCAAAGCCATCAAACAGGCCCGCAAAGCCGTACTCTGGCACTGGCATGGGTATTCCTCCTATCAGGCCGTCTTGCGGCCCAGAATCGATCATGGCAAGGATTAGGCCCTCCTCCACCACCGTGTCGCCTGCGGTGTCGTGGCTTTCCCAGTCGGGATTCATCCCGTATCCGAACGCCGCACCTCCCAGGACATACGCATCAGCTTCCAATTCTTGGGCATAAGCCAGGAGAGGGGCCAGAAACTCACCACTTCCCACCGCTGGGATACCGTGACCACCTCGGTAACCGATGTCGAGTCCATGTTTCCCTGGGCCATCGTTGCTATGATCGTAGCCATCCTTCACCTCCTGGGGCGCTTCGAGGGCAGTTACCCCGCACTCCAACACAAAGAGCTTGGCGTCCGGGTCCTGCGAGAGTACCTGGGGGAACCATTCGCGATAATGAGTCGGAATCGTAACAAGAGGCCAGCCTTCGCCTCCGTATTCCTGACAGCCGTAATACTTCGCGCCCAGCACCAGGAAGCCATGATGGGTGTTACTCCAGTTTCCGACCAGACACTCCTTGCCGTCTCCTGCAAAGAGTCTCTGAGCCTCTTGCCAGAACGCAATCGCCCAGGGGAATAGGTCGGGGGTGCTGGTGTTCACCATCGCGGGCGGCGTCATTAAGGCCCACACGTGCTCGTACCAGGGCTGTACGCTGCACTCTTGGACAAACTCACCCGCCTTAGCTTGGGCAGACAGCCAACCAAACGCGGCCCTTGCGGTATCGGGAGAGAAGTCGTAGGTCGTGTAGTGGCGGGCAATGATCTTGACGCCCAGTGCAGAGATATCGCGGGCCGCGTCGCCGGGCGGGTCTAGGAGCACAACATATTCCATCGGCGTCTGGAAACGGCGTAAGAAGGCCAGCAGTTCGTAAGCGCCTCCCTCTTGCGCGTGGAGTCCAAGCTTGCTCACGCTACCACTCTCCGCATCACTTTCTGGCAGTTCTTGCACGTGCAGTCCTCCGGGTCTCTTACGTTATACTGGGGCCACTCATAGCGCCCACAGAGCGTCCGCAAGGGGAAGTTGGCACCAGGCAGTACAAGGGAGGGCCATCCCACGTTAAGGTGAACGCGCTTTTCCCCGTCCTTCATCCCCTCCCGTTCATCCTCCGCAGCATCTCCGCTATGCCAGCCAGGACTTCGCTCTGCCGGGCCTGTACTTCCAGCCCACCTTCCAGGCTATGATACATGTTCTTCGAGATGTCTGTATGCTCTTGGAGCATCCTCGTCTCGTTCTGCTGATGGGTGAGCCAAGCAGTGCGCTCCTCCTTGTGATCCCGTGTTAGTTGGCCCAGAAAGTTAAAGCTCCATCGGGTGACGGCCACCAAGAGGAGCACCGCGATGACTAGCATCGCGCCGATGGCTCCGCCTTGGCTGATTATGGCCTGAGTTGCTTGCTCCAATTACCTTCTCCGTGTCGTCACGTTCACACCCAGGGCCGTAACGATAGCGAGCAGCCCCTGTCCAGCAGGCCGCCAGAAAGCGTCCAGGGTATCGGGGATGCCTTCGTAGATCATGAGACCTTCTACGAACACCGCAAGCCCAATGAGTGCCGCGCGAAACCATTGCCGCTTCATACCCTCTCCTCCTGTCCCGAAGCTGCTATCGGCCTATCGCATTCGCCACAATCCGAAATCTGCGTCTGGTTCCGCGCTCGGATAAAGGGATTCCTACAGCGAGAGCAAAGAATTGCGATGTATCCAGGATGAAGATCCCGTGCTGACGCGTGTCCTCCAATCGGAGACAGTGTACTCGCTTCTGGGTACTCGTGGTGCTCCTTGTCCAGCCCATGTTGGCGGAGGTAGTCGGCAATCTCGTCAAAGGTCACGCTCGTCACCTGTCCCCTCCAACAGCTTGAGCGCGGCCGCGATCTCTTTCCTTGCCTCCATGATAAGGCGGTTCCTGCGGCTCCGTAAGGTCGCAGGCGTGTCATAGGCTGTCTGAAGCAACGCGCAGGCCACGCGCAACTTCCTCTGTAGTTCCTCATTCACGCCATCCGCTCCGCAACTACAAAGCCGACAGGCCCTATCCCAAAGAGATTGACTCGCACCGCTCCTTCAGTCCAGAGGCTTTCCCGTTCCTCCGGCGTGAGAACGTGCATCACTGCGAACCAACCGGGCCAGAGGAAGGTTACTACCTTGGCGGGCTCTGGCATGACCCAGACGGGGATGCCAGTTATATCAACCATCGCGCTTTATGCCCTCCCGCACCACATCGTAGCAAGTAGAGCACAGCGCGCCTAGTCCCGTCAACCCGTTCTTGGACCAGAAGGTAAAGTAGACCGCAGTTCGCCCGCATCGTTTCCCGTCCAGTAAAACGGACGTGCAGGTGGTGGGCGCCACCGCCACCGGGAGTATCTGGTAATCCTCCTGGTGCGCCACGATGTCGGCGATGCGAAGCTCCTGGGTGTCAGTCATGCCTTTAATTCAGCCATCGGAATAGCCTCCCGCAAAAGCAATGAGCCCATCCTTTCACGTCGGTTATGTCCTCCAGCCCGTACTGGCCCTGCACCCAGACCCGCGAGCACAGTCCGCAGCGGTACGTGCGCTCTTGGGGCATCAGAATGAAGCTGTTGGCGGGCTGTCCTGAAGGAGTCATCGCCCCGCTATCTCCTTCAGCACGTCCTTCACGGCGGCAGGCAGGATCAGGGCGTCTATCCGGGCAAGGATAGGGTTAGGCGGCGGCGGTGGCTGAGGTAACGGTTGAAGCAAAGGTGGCACTCGTGGGTCTGCATCCTCGACTTCAACAGCCTCTACGTCTCCTGGCAAGCCAAAACCAAGTTCTACACTGGTGATGTGAGAGGCCAGGGTGGTGTCAAAGGGGCCACCGCTTCCCATCATCACGTTTAGCCACTCTCCCGTGCTGCGCCTCTGGAAGTATCGACTTGGCATCTTAGCTCACCGGATAGGTATAAACGTGGACTTCATCCACGGCCAGTGTTTGACTCGCATCTCCCGAAAGCCCTGTTATCACGATGTCCGTTAACGTGGCGGTGGGCATATCAGTAGTGAAGGCCCGGAAGGTGGAGGCGTCAGGATTACGCCACTCGCTTGTGCCACCACGTAAGTAGCTGGCGACTCCGTAGATGAAGTCAATCTCAGCGTAACCGTTCTCCGCAGCCGCCCCAGCCGTGAACATCCCGGCATTGTTGCTCAACACCTGGGTTGCATTCAGCTTGAGGCCAAGCTGTGGGGTGAAGGCTTGGGCAGTCTTGCGAAAGACAAACACAACCTTCACGGGTGTTCCTACCGCGATGGATAGGCCCGTGATGCTACGAAGGTCAACGGCACCCGTGCTGGTGGTAGTTGCCTCAGTAGTGTTACCCCCAGCGCGGGCTACACCAGACGCAGCATGGGTATGGTCTCCCGCAGCTACCTGCGAGGCCCCAGCGCCTACAGCCGTCCCCGTTAACTGAGTATTAACCACAGGGCTAGTCAGGGTCTTGGCTGTGAGCGTCTCAGTCGCGTCCCTCGTTACCACGACCTGCGCCGCGCCAGCAGCACCTACACGGATGCCAAGAAGGTCTCCCGTAACCGCGTAAAGGCGCACCAAAGAGGCCCCAGGCGCGGCAGGAGCCACCGCGGTGGTGAAGTCCACCCGCACTAGGTTGCCCAGCGAGGTGCTGCCATCGCCCGGGATCCCACTATGGCCGTGTGTCGAGAGGAAGTTCAGGTTGGCCTCGACCTGGTTATCCCAGATGGTCTCGGTTACAACGTCTCCCGTTGCCAGAGCGGTGGGCGCAGTCCAAGGCATTAGTCTTGCTTCTCCACGATCTCTTTGGCCTTCCTTCGGCGTTCCGCCCTGTTAGGCTTGGGCGGAGGCTCATCCTCCTCCACCACAACGATCCCTAGGTCGAAGTTCACCTGGATGATCTTCCCTGGCTTGGCTCCTAGAGCTTCCAGGGCCATGAAGGCCATCTCGTCATAGCGCTGGCCCAGGGCACGCCACTGCTCGTAGATGGCCCGCAGGCGGACTTTCGCTGCCTCTGGTAGTTGGTATGCTTTCGGTTCCATCACTCCATCACCCCAAAACGGTATCGATGCCCAGTCGTGAGCTTCCCAATATCCAGTAGGTCGTGCCCCTGGGAGATGGTAGAAGAAGGCAGAGACTCCGTAGCGTGCCGGCGTCTCGGTCAGATAGTGCTATCGCGAAGGTGCCCGCGCTCGTTGCGCCAGTGCCTTCGGCGATCCCTGCGGTCGTGCTCTGCCGGAGTCGTTGGTTGAATGTGGTGCCAGCAGCCGTTCTTACTTCAACGATGCCAACTAAGGCCAACAGGCCCTCACCGCTTGCTGGCACATCTTCTAACGTGACGCCCACCACGCGGGTATCGTCTTGAATCGCACTCGTATTGAACTCCGCCCTGGACGCGGCCGCTACCAGGATGACGCAGGAGCCTTGCAGCACCAACGCGCCTGAGCCGTTGAAATAATGACGCATGAACTTGGTCGGGTCTATGGGCTGAAGCGCGACCTGCCGCAAGACCTCCGGGGAGAAGATGCGGTTGCCCACCTCTGCGCCCGGCAGCTTCATCAGTGGGCGCGGTGGCGGTTCAGCCACGACGTACCCCCTCTGGCAGATAAGGCTCCGCTTCGACTTCGACTGGACCCAGCATAGCATAAAGGTTGCCCGTTCCCGTCATCACGAATTGCAGATCGGTCTTGCGACAGGTGGTAAAGTGGGGAAAGCGGACGCCGTCCGGCGGATGGTAGTTGTCATTCCAGGTGACCGCCGTGCGGTACGCGGTGGTCT
>ERZ1292637.330-Hain-H14-01um-R3-330-length-31636-cov-17_pt1 | contig 31636 bp, 42 predicted proteins | sample MGYA00564405_ERZ1292637 | MGnify/ENA primary metagenome ERZ1292637 (study PRJEB36523, sample SAMEA6512645) | groundwater metagenome | collected 2019-01-09 | study: AquaDiva: Metagenomics assemblies of 32 groundwater samples | reverse complement strand
TGAAGTCAATGCAGACCAGTGATGGCCACAGCGTCTGGGCCAGCGTCAGTGACAGCGTCAGTGACAGCGTCAGTGACAGCGTCTGGGCCAGCGTCTGGGACAGCGTCAGTGACAGCGTCAGTGACAGCGTCTGGGCCAGCGTCACTGCCAGCGTCAGGGCCAGCGTCATGGCCAGCGTCTGGGACAGCGTCTGGGCCAGCGTCAGGGCCAGCGTCTGGGACAGCGTCTGGGCCAGCGTCGAGGATGAAGTCAATGCAGACCAGTGATGGCCACAGCGTCAGTGACAGCGTCAGGGCCAGCGTCTGGGACAGCGTCAGGGACAGCGTCAGGGCCAGCGTCTGGGACAGCGTCTATGGACAACACGATGCAAGCTGGCTTGCATTCCACGCCTATTTTTCCGAAGTGCTCAACCTCAAACCACAAACTGACAAACTTCAAGGGTTGTGGTTGCTGGCTAAAAACGCAGGATGGGCGCTCCCACACAAAAATATCTGTTGGATATCGGAACGCCACAATATCCTAACACAAGATGGCCAGGGACGGCTTCACAACACGCTTGGCCCGGCCTGTGCTTATCCAGACGGTTGGGCTATATATGCAATTCACGGCATCCGAGTACCCCAATGGATTGTAGAAGAGCCAAAGAAAATCACTGTTACTAAAATAAATGAGGAAAAGAATGTAGAAATCCGCCGTGTAATGGTAGAACAGTACGGAGAGGATCACTACATCACAGACTCCGGGATGAAAGCTATAGCCCACGACGAAAACTTTGGTACCCTTTACTTTGCTGACCTGCAATCTGGTCGACCTATCTGCAGGGTGAAGGTGATCAACCGCTCTCCTGAACCGAACGGAACCTTCCGCACGTACTGGCTGCCAGTGAACCCGGCGCACTACAACGGAGACGCGGGCCGAGTACCACAAGCCGCTGTAGCCTCCACCTGGCGCACCAAACCGGGTGGAACAGAACTGCTATACAAAGACTACCGTGACTACAAACCACAAATCGAAACTTAATCTTAATTAAACCTGAAAAGTATGTCTAAATCCTAAAGAGCCAATAACCATGCGTCACGACGACGAGATAAACCGCACTCCAAACACCTACCAACTTGGCCCGTTTAAAGTACTGAGCTTGCCATACCATTATGAGCTCTACACCCGCTACACCCTGCTGGCCAACGGTGTTCCGATCCGCGACCAGATCAGCGCCCCCGAGATGGAGGATGGGTGGCAGGGGATCGCTTTTTGCAAAGCAAACCACCTCCTCACTGACGAACAGCTGGCGATGATAAAAGATTTTGGTCACCCACGAAGACACCTGCAAAGGAGATTGAAATGAAAATTTATATCATAACAGGGTACAGTCCTTACACAACATCAGCAGACGAAGGTGAGTATGATACTGGATGGAAATTAACTTTGACAAAGACTTATCTGCTAGAAGCACATGAAAAAGAAAGCGCCGCCAAAGACCGAGTCAAAGAATTAACCGAGGCGGTTGAGCTTTGGAATCGTGCTCTAAGAGATCATTCCATCATGAAAGGAGTACGAGCGTCCATCTTCCTAGAGGAGCTTGCGGAAAAAGTCGGGGACGCGCACATCACGAAGGACTCGACCTACAGCATAGACCCAATCAAATTGATAACCACCGAGAAAAAATGATCATCCCACCCCGCTTCTACTATGAAATCCAACACCCGCTCTACGGAAACCTTGTGCACGTAGTGATCCGCTACCTGCCTAAGCATGAGGCATATGCAGCCCAAGCTTGTAAATACCAATTCTTTTATTCCGATGTGGCACTGCTAACCAACCTTTACGTCCACCCTGACCTGCGTGGACAGGGCTTGGGTAAGCACATGCTGAAGCTGGTCAAGAAGTGGCAGGACGACACCAAGACATGCATCGTGCTACGCGTGTCTCCTTACCAGCGCAGCCCACACTTTGATCTCGCGTGCCTGAAAAACTTCTACGAGCACTGCGGATTTCGAGAGGTTAAGAAAAACCCCAACTATCATTACCGCTTACACAGAGAAAGAAACTACCTATGAAAACCAAAGACCTGAAAGGAACAGCGTCACTGGTCCTAGACGAGCGCCTACGCCGATTCTTACCACTCCGCATCATCCTGCGCAAAGAGCTCGACGGGAGATATTCAGGAATGGTTGAGAACTCCTTCTCACTAAGTTATGACACACATCGTGTCAACATCTTTTGGAGTGGGGAAGCCTACAGCTTTCTAGGGAAGCACAAGCTCGACGCGGTGAGAGATGCTGAATACAACGCTCCACCTATGGGTGGAGAAATTTTCGACCCACTATCACCCGGTTGCCCCATAGCCGTAGATTTGGCTTCTTGGCTAGACACACTTGCAGACAAAACAAGCCATAAGTTTGACCGACGCAACGCTTTCTTTGAACAGAGGTGACACATGAAAGTGATCCATGAATCATCAATGAGACCGATCAAGCTCTGGACAGATGACATTGAACCGTCTGCCCTCCAACAACTGAAAAACGTCGCACAGCTACCATTCATCCACAAGAACGGGGTGGTCGCCATGCCGGATGTACATTACGGCATCGGCGCCACAATAGGTTCTGTAATCGCGACCAAGGGCGCTATCATTCCGGCGGCGGTGGGCGTAGATATTGGCTGTGGGATGAATGCAGTCTGCACATCGTTAACCGCTTCCGACCTGCCGGAAAGTCTTGCAGAACTTCGGCACGACATTGAGCGCAGCGTCCCGCTCGGAACGGGTGGCAGGCACCAGAAAACTGAAATCATTGAGCGTCACTTCAAACGCCTCCCACCAGGCGATCCGCGATGGGGCCGAGCGCTCATGAGCGGTGTAGCCAACGATAAAGGGTTAGAGCGGGCCTCCGCCCAACTCGGTACGCTTGGCAGTGGCAACCACTTTATCGAGCTCTGCCTGGATGAGCAACAGGCCATCTGGGTGATGCTGCACTCCGGCTCACGCGGAACCGGCAACATCATCGGCAGGCAGTTCATCGAGCAGGCCAAGCAGCTAATGGAAAAATACTTCATCACGCTGCCGGATAAGAACTTGGCCTATTTCCCGGTGAACACCCAGGAGTTTGAGGACTACGTAGCGGCGGTGGCGTGGTGCCAAGACTACGCACTGCTTAACCGCCAGATTATGCTCGAACTCATCATCAGCTCCATGCGCCATCGCCTGCCGTTGTTCTCGCTGACGAATGAAGTCATCGCTTGTCATCACAATTACGTGGAACGGGAAAACCACTACAATGAGAACGTCTGGGTCACGCGCAAAGGCGCGATTCGAGCGCGGGAGGTGGATCTGGGGATCATCCCCGGCAGTATGGGCACCAAGTCCTACATCGTGCGGGGCAAGGGCAATCCCGAGAGCTATCACTCCTGCTCCCACGGCGCGGGCCGGAAGATGGGCCGGAAGGAGGCGGCACGGCGGTTCACCATCGCTGATCTGGAGCAACAGACACAGGGCGTGGATTGCCGAAAAGATGCAGCAGTGATCGATGAAATCCCTTCTGCCTATAAAGACATCGACACCGTTATGGCCAACCAAACTGACCTGGTAGAAATAGTCCACACCCTCAAACAGATCTGCTGCATCAAAGGAGCGTAGATATATGAAAAATGACTGGCAAAAGTGGCACACGCCGGAAACGGTATGGTTAGATATACAATCGTGGCGCGGAATATCCATAGGCGCGGCGCTCGCCAGAGCGTGGGGCGTGCCGAAGAACCTCGTCCTTGCCTTCCCCGCTGATTGGAACAAATATCACAAAGCGGCTGGTCCCATCCGCAACCGGCAGATGCTCACCGAGGGTAAGCCCACAATGGTGCTCGCCTTTCATTACAAGCTGCTAGTAGAATCCAAGGGCACCAAGGACATGGTGAAGATGGCGTTGGGGGCGGGGCTGCCGGTGTACTTGAATGGGGTGTTGCTGCAAGAACAAATTTCGGTATAATTCGGGAATGGACGAATCGGTGCTAAATACTTTGCCAAATCTTACGGTGGAGGAACTCCGTGAGGTAAGAGATCGTGCGTCAGTTCTGCTTACTATTGGGCCAAAGAAATCAGCCACAAAACCAGTGTTAAATGTCGTACAGGATGATTTTGAACGTGATCTGTATGACGCATTATCAATCTTGCTTTACAAACGCACCCAAATCAAGCGTGCACCGTACAGGGTGTTCGTTAAAACCACACAATATCGTGATCACTTTTTGCCCGCCGTGACCGCCGCATCGGACGCGAACCATCAATGGTTCCCGAAACAGACTCGTACGGAAAGAATGTCGATGGTTCAGTTATATGTTAGGCTGGCCATTAACTATTTGGACGAGCGTGGCCGACCAGCGATGTGGGGTAATTTGGCAGCGGCGTTTTCGTCCCTCCCAGAAATAGTCGACCTCTATTTTCCTAGGTATGCCGCATCAGGCTTTTTGGGGAAAGTTCAAGTGATGAGGACAAAAGGTAGCGATAAATGAGCAACGACATACATTTTCACCGTCCACTCATCTTAAACAAACCTGATCAATGGGAAAGTTGGGACCATGTTGCCCCCAAAACAAATTCGCCAAACCATCCTCCGAAACACATGGATGCGGCAAAAAATGCCGCATTGGTTTCATTTTCCAAATCCTTTTTGAATGGTCGCGCTGAACTAATGGAGGGTGTAGAACCACCATCAGCGCTTTGTTGGCAGTTTCTGATCGAGACTGTATTACAAGTGCAATTAGGAAAGGACAATGAGTTAAAGGACATCGTTACAACTGACGCTGAACTCTGGGAAGCTCTGGGGTGCAGTCGTCTATCATCTACTCTCTTACGTGAACAACTCAAGCACTTATTTGCCAATGCTTTTAAAGTGCAATGGTGGTGGGCGAGTGGTATGTCAGCTCGTTGGATCGATAGAATTTTCTACAGTCGAACCACACCCTATTTGGTAATTCGACTCTCATCTGATCTAAAACAACATATATTCAATCTAAAACAACATTTTTGCCAACTATCTGTTGAAGCAATGCGGGAGCTTACCAAGCAGCGGCACGGCGACGCCCCTACACGGTATCAATTGTGGTACATGCGATTTCGGCAGGACACAAACTTAGATTGGGGACCATTAAAGATGATGTTGGATGATTTTCTGGCGATCGGTGGCGTGCCATCAGATCACCCACATGCAAAAAGCTGGTGGCAAATAAAAGCTAAGTTTGTTACACCGCTCCAAAAGGCGCTGGCAAAGTACACAGACATCACACTTGAAGTTGTGAAGCCAATCCGATTGCAGCGCAGGGTTATTGGCTTTCGTTACCAAGTCCATTTTAATAATGATCGGGTGACTCAGTGGAAACGACGTGATCAGCAACCTGGAATTATCATAACAAAAAGGGTATTGTTAGGGCATGAAAAATCGGTTTTAAATTAGTAAAATCCTATGTTTTTTAAGGGTAGGTACTCGTGTTTTTTAAGGGTAGGGAAAATGCGATTTCCTGTTTTTTAAGGGTAGGTACTCGTGTTTTTTAAGGGTAGGTACTTCATAGACGAAAAAATGCGTAAAAAATAGTACATTTAGAAAAATAAAGATTTGAAAAATAGTATGTTTAAAAAAATAGGCAAAAAATTGCGCTTGTGATGAAAAAGAATTCAATAAAACCTCTACGCCGCGCTTCGCGCGGACGCTGCTTTAAGGCGCTTTGCTGCGGTGCTTCGCACCTTGCGCGCCTTAAAGCGCAGGTTTCGATAAGAACAAGTTAGGAGTTACACGTCTTGATTGACAAACTGAGCATTTCGCTTCAAGAAGATCTGCTGTCCCTTGTTGTTTTTTCTATCAAGGCTGCCCCTCTTATCAGAAACTCCATTCCCTTGGCTTTGTACTCCTCGCAACTTTACCGTGAGGTGGTTTCCCGTGCGTACGATTATCTCGATCAGTACAAGAAGCCTGCCGCAGACCATCTCCCTGATTTGTTCGAGGAGGAGCTAAAGGGTGACGATGCACCCCAGTATGGTGAGCTGTTTGAATCGCTGTACGAGCAGAAATCAAAGGTTAATGAAGAGTATGTTCTTGGTCGCCTCGAGGCGTTTGTTCGGCAGCAGACGCTGAAAAGCTCAATAATCAGCGCCAGCGAGGCGATTCAGGAAGGTGACCTTGACCTGGCGGAAGAACAGCTGAATAAAGGGCTGAGAACGCGCCTGGCACTGTTTTCTCAGGGTTTGTCGCTGGCAGACGGGGTTCGTCTTGCGTACGCACATGAAGTGCGACGAAACGTTGTTCCGACCGGGATCGCTGAATTGGACAAATGGAACCTGGGCCCCGCACGTGGGGAGCTTCATCTTTTCATTGCGAAACCCAAGGCTGGAAAGACATGGTTCTTGATTAACATGGCTAAGCAATGTTTGCTGAGTCGGCTGCGTGTGGTTTATGTTTCGTTGGAGATCAGCGAAGCGCAGATTGCCCAGCGGATGATACAGTCCTTGTTCTCCGTTCTCCGGCACAAGGCCAAGGTGCCGGTGACGAGGTTGGCTTCGGACGGATTGGGTCGATTGATGACCTTTAATAAAGAGGTGTTGACCGGCAGGTTATCGCTGGACGATAAAACATCGCGCCCGGTGGTGGAAAAGAAGCTCGCGCGGTTTCGGATGCGTGATAATTTGATCATAAAAGCATTTCCAACGGGTGGTCTGACTGTTCGGGCATTAACCGCGTACCTCGACATGTTGGAACAGGCGTCTGGTTTTGTTCCTGACATGGTGGTGGTGGACTACCCTGATCTGATGCGGGTGGATAGCAAAAATTACCGAATCGATCTCGGTACCCTTTATCGTGATCTTCGTGGGCTGGCCGTGGAGCGCAATGTAGGGGTAATTTGCGCCAGCCAATCAAATCGTGTTGGTGCATCGGCGAAACTAATAACAGACATCCATGCAGGAGAGGATTTTTCCAAGATTGCGACGGCAGATACGGTATTGACCTATACACAGACGGTGATGGAGCGTGAAATGGGACTAGCACGTATATTTGTTTCTAACAGCCGGGTCGGTGATAAAGATCGGTTTATTGTGTTGATATCGCAAGCTTACCCCGTTGGGCAATTTGTGCTGACCAGTGCGTTGATGACTAATATGTATTTTGGTTTGTTGGAACAGGCCACGCAACAGAACGGACAAAACGGTCACACGGAAGATGAAGATGAGGAGTAGAGCACCATCATTTCCTGTCCCGATCATTAATCCGACGGCGGCGAGATCCTACCTTTTGCGCGAGTTGGACAATCACGATTACCTCAAAGACGTTCCAAAAGAGGAGCTTTACGATCACGCCAAGCGCCTTGGTTACAGGTTTGTCACCGATTGCTGGCATAACCAGCTTGTTACTTTTGCAATAGGAACAGCGTTAGATGAATTTTGTTTTTTTATCAAGATGGGTGGGGGCAAAAGCCGCTCTGCGCTTGATCTGATTCGTTATCGTAAACGGCGTGGTGAGCTTTTGCGTGGGTTGATTCTTGCACCTGAGTTGTTACATGTCGCTTCATGGGAAGACCAGATTAAAATGCACGCTCCGGATTTGTCCTATCGCTTGCTGCTTGGTGATAAGGGCGAGCGGTTTGATTTGATTGAACGCAAATCGGACGTGTGTGTGATGAATTACAAGGGGCTCGAAGTCTATATGTCGAGGTTGATGAAGGTCCCGAACAAAAAGGTGCGCAAACAGCAGGTTGACCCGGCCCTTGCAGGGGAGTTTGCGGCCAAGTTTAATTTTGCTGTGTATGATGAGTCGCACAGACTTGGCAATTATCAAAGCCTAATTTATAAATTATGTTCATGGCTGAGTGTATCTGCGGAGTACCGCTATGCGCTAACCGGGACGCCTTTTGGTCGTGATCCGATAAAGCTTTGGCCACAGTTTATGTTGGTTGACCACGGTAAGACCTTGGGCTCGACCTTGGGCGTGTTTCGGAACGCATTTTTTACCCCGAAGAAAGATTACTGGAAAGGTGTTGAGTGGAATTTCAACACTGACATGATTGGTGAACTTAATCGTGTGATTAAACACCGTAGTATCACGTACGAACTTGCCGAGCTACGTGATATGCCGAAAAAGATCCCGATACGCCTGCCGGTTAAGCTGTCGGGCGAGGGTTTGGTTTATTACAAAAGGATTGTTGATGGTTTGAAAGAGGCTCAGGGCGATTATAAAAGCCTCGGTAACATCTTTATCAGAATGCGCCAATGTGTTTCGGGGTTTTTGGCATTGAAAGCAGATGATGAGTCTCGTGTAGAGGTGCAGTTTAAGACTAATCCGAAACTCGATGCATTGCGTGAGTTTATTTTGAGCAAGGACGACAAGGTTTTGGTGTTTCACGAATTTATTCACAGCGGGCGTTTAATTGAGCAAATGCTGGAGCAATGTAAAATTGGATTCGCGAGCTTGCGCGGTGGAACGAAAGACCCCGCTGTTCAATATAGAAGATTTTTGTCTGATCCGAAATGCCGTGTATTCGTGCTAAACAATCGGCTCGGTTCCGAGGCAATTAATCCCCAAGGCGTTTGCTCACGCGCGGTGTTTTATGAATCGCCGGTCAGTCCAATTCAACGTGAACAGGCAGAGGGTCGTGTACATCGCCCGGGGCAGAAGTGGACGACTTTTATCTATGACTTGGTCGTTCTCGGGACGATCGACGAGAAGATTGCTGTATATCTCAAAGAGGGGCACGACCTGCTCAAAGCCGTGCTTTCTGGTGACGCATTATTATTGGGTGATGAGTAAAATGAAACAGTTTTGGCCTAAGAAGAGGGTTATTGGTAGATGTACTTTGTATTTGGCGGACTGTTTTAAGTTGCTATCCCACCTGCCAAAAGTTGATGCGGTAATTACGGACCCACCTTATGGAATAAACTACAAGTCGCATTTGCCAGGGGCACAGATATTTGATGGCTTACGCGGTGATAGTGTATTGATTGATCTGAGGCCTGTTCTGACGATGAACTGTTTTGTTTTATCTTGGGGGGGGTAATTGTTACCCCGAACAATTGCCACACAGAGGCAGATGGTGCTGTTGGGATAAAAGGGTGGTACATGCTGCTGACAGAGTATTTGGAAACCCTTTTGAGCTTGCGTGGACGAATAAAACTTCTGGGTATGATACGATGTGTAGAATTATGTATGGAGGCGTAGTTGACGCAGATAAAAGTGGGGTTAGACGTGTTCACCCGACACAGAAACCCGTTGCGCTGATGAAGTGGTGCATTGAACAGGCGCCTGCTGCGCGAACTATTTTGGACCCATTTATGGGGAGTGGAACGACGGGCGTGGCCTGCATTCAACTTGACCGAGAGTTTATTGGGATTGAGGTTGATGACAAGTTCTTTGACATTGCTTGCAGGCGTATTGAGGCCGAGTATAAAAAACCGCGACCTTTATTTCCAGGTAGAAAGGCTAAACCACAATCATTGTGGAAGAGGAAGATTGATGACTGATATATATCAAAAGCACGGACTGTTCGAATTGAGTGATGGTGTGTTTAAAGGGAAGGGCGTTTCTTCCCTGCTCGAGAGCCGTGATAAGAAAGAAAAGCTGATTGAGATGTTTGGTGGCAAGGAAAATTTGCCGTCGTCGATTATGCGCGCCAAGAAAAAGCGTGTGGATGAGACGAACGACGCTTTGGTTGCCAGTCGCCGGTACGGGGATACTGGTTATGTCAACAAAGACCCACAGCTTCAACGCGCCTTTGAAACATCAATGAGGGGTGCTCGTGGGCGGAGTTTTAAGAAGGCTTTTGGTGTATCAGGACAAGGTGTAAAGGCCGGTGCACTGAGCACTTTTCCTCAGAACATTGGGCGTACCGTTCTGACGCTTTACTCTGACCCCGGCCAACGTGTATTTGATGTCTACGCCGGACACAACAGTCGGATGGAATTGTGTGTTTCCAATGGGCGTCATTATGAGGGTTATGATATTAGCAAAGAGTTTATGGCGTTCAACGGTAAGCGTGCCGAAGAATTGAAAAAGTTTTTCCCGTCAGCAAAAATAGATCTCAGATTGGCTGATTCGAGATATTGTAGACAGACTAAGTCGAATTCGGCCGACTTTACCTTGACCAGTCCTCCGTACTATGATGTTGAGTGGTATGGTGATGAACCGGAGCAGCTTGGTAAATGCAAGACCTACGATGAGTTTCTTGTTGGGATTGGGATGACGCTCAAGGAAAATTATCGAGTGCTTAGGCCCGGTTCCTTTGCAGTGTGGTTTATCAACGATTTTCGACGCAAGGGTGTGTTTCATCTGTATCACGTGGACATTGCTCGGCTAGGTCAGGAGGCTGGGTTTACTGTTCACGATATCATGGTGGTTGATTTTGGTCCCGGCATTCGTGATGCATTTTACAATGAAACTTACCGGACCAAAGTGCTGCCAAAGCGCCATGAGTTTGGGATTATTTTCAGGAAAGGGTAAGTAAAATGAGGCACGAGTTAAAGATAGATCAACAGTGTTTTTATGATATTGAAGCGGGCAGGAAAACATTTGAGATCAGAAAAGATGACAGAGGATATGTGATTGGTGACACACTTTTGCTATGCCAAACTTTATCGACGGGTGTCGAGATGGCAAATGGTGCCGCGTTGCAATACACCGGGCGGGAGGTTATGGTTGAGGTTTTGTACATTATGCGCGGATCTTGTTATGGGTTGTTGGCGGATTATGTGGTTATGAGTATTAGGTTAGTTGGATGACAATTAGATTTGATTGGTTGAGGTTTTGCACCACCCACCGCATCTTCTTTGTTACTGTCGGGCCTAACACCGCACGCGGCCATATTTCGGTAAAATGTCCCTGGTGTGGCTCTGCTGATCCCTCAGAGCATTTGGGGCTGTCACTGGACGTTGGCCATCCGGTATGGGGGTGTTTGCGCAATTCAAAACATCGGGGACTTAATCCGACTCGTTTGGTTGCCAAACTGCTGCATTTACCTTATAGCGCAGCAATGGATTTGGTTGACAAAGCCGCGCCACCAGTTGATGACTTTGATGTTGCGGTTGAGCGTTTACGAGGTGATGTTGTAGAGCAATCAAAAGAGAAAAAATGGAGTCGAGTAGTTCAATTACCGGACATGTTTCGGCGACTGTTTAATGGATCGTACGGAAAACGGTTTGTTGATTATTTGACCCACCGCGGGTTTCATGATGCGCTTGGTGTCGCACATCAATATGACCTGTTTTACTGCCTGACTGGGGACTTTGCTTGGCGTTTGATCTTTCCAGTGGTGGATAATGGTGTTTTGATTGGTTGGACTGGACGGGATATTCGCGGAGGCGCAAAGCTGCGGTATCGTGCTTCTGACGGATTGGGAAAAGATGTGTTGATGTCTTTTAGTACACCGGCTTCAGTGGTGATGATAGTCGAAGGCCCGGTTGACGCGCTCAAAATTGATTACTATGGCCAACCCTTTGGTGTGAGCGGGATTGCTACGATGGGGACGGCAGTGACGGAGAAGCAGAAAAGGTTGATCGGTAAAATTGCCAGGAACACGCCGACATGTATTCTTTTTGATGCGGGAGCTGAGGCGCAATCCTTGTCACTTGCTGATGAGGTCGGTGCGCGGTGGCTGCCTTTACCATTTGGGTTTAAGGACCCTGGTGAGATGGATGGTAAAACAATCTCAAAGTTTTTATCGAAGGTTGTAAAATAATGCTCGGTATTTTTTGATGCCACGGTATAATTAGATATGGAGCTTTCCATGAAGAGGAAAATCAAGTTTACCACGCGCTGGCGGGGTCCTATCCAGGGACACGCGGTTAACACAGTGAAAAGCTTTTTCCCGAAGCTCTGCGTCGATCATGAGTTTGATGATTTGATGCAAGAGGCGTACATTGTTTTCATGCGGTGCAGCAGCCGGTATAAGGATACGGTTGGCATGAACCCCGCGTGGTTTATGTCGCTGTATCGGAATTCCCTTCGAAACAAATTGATCAATATGTGTGCTTTGCTTAAGCTTACGGTCGATATTGACGCACTTGACCATAACCAGACTAATGAGCTGAGCGTCCTAGATGAAATTGGGTATTTGAAATGCGTATTTTCAGATTTAGATGTTCGGGTTCGAAGGTTGGCGCATGACATGTGTTTTGGTGATGTGTCAAGTAGCAGGGCGGCGGTGAGAAGTTTGCGCCGCCGTTACGGTGTTTAATTTCTTAACAAGGAGATCTAACGTATGGCTAAAAAGCCAGTGGTGAAAAAGCCGGCAGGAGAAGTAAAATCGACGTTGTATGATGAATTGTGCGCTGCTACCGGTGTTACCCTTAATGAGGGGGAATCATTTCAAGATTGTGCAGTGCGCATTGGGACCGCGCTGTCCGACCTTGATGAAGAGTTGTATGGCAAGCTCTCGCCCGCTGCGGTGAAGTGGTTTACTGCTGCGACCGACGCGATCAATGCAGATAAAGAGGCACCTGCGTTGGAGGGTTTTCCCGAACAGGTCCAAGAGCAGCAAAAGGTGGGTGATCCTGCTGATGAAGTCCAGGAACAGAAATCAGAAACCAAAAAGGACGCTAAACCCACAGTGGTAAAGAAGAAGGCCGTCAAGAAAGCCGATGACAAACCCGAAACCAAACCGAAAGGAAAACAGATGAGCAAAAAAGTGGTTGCGAAGAAAGTGAACGGCGAAGCCGCGGTCAAGAAGGATATCAAACCAAAGGCCGAGAAGAAGGTGCGTGCACAGCGCACCGACAGTGTCGCCTACAAGTTGCGTGTTGCCGGTGTGAAGCAACCAGACATTACGTTTGCGGCTGCATGCTCCAAGGCCGGTATCAAGCCGGTGGAAGGTGGGCATGCGTGGAACGTTTGGTACTTGACCAAGCTCACGATGCAGGTGGTCAAGGAGGTGCACGGATAATACTCGTGCTGTTTCCGGAATCCGGGAAAGTCACCATTAAGATCTCAGCCGCGATGATGCGGCTGAGATCTTAATGGCTGCGACAAAGACTACATTAAGAATACCTGTCACGGTGCTTGTTGCCGTTCGCCATCCAGCCCCACAGGTGTGATGGTGACGATCCATCCTTCGGAAGTATCCAAAATTGCCACTTATGGAGTGAAAGTTGTTGATCAGTTTGTGCAGCCACGGCCAGGTGAGCACCGATGTCCTTTTCAGCATCAACAATCCCACCTTTGCGATCTTCATTTAACGGATGACAAACCGTTTGGATGCATCGCCTCCCCCTTTACGTTGAACCAAACGAACACGCTGATTGTAAGGTACAGGTACATTAGTTTGAAGTGCTACAACGATGGAAAGAAAATCCCCGCGTACAAAGCTTTTGCACAGTCATTGATCTTGATCTTTGGAAAGACAGAGGCGGAAAGGATCACCCAGAGATTGAATTCTGGTGTGGGTGATTTTGCCACTGAGATGATGGCAGAGAATTATGAAAAACTGAAATCGAACGACCAGGCAAAGAAGAGACTACTGAAAAGATAAAAGAATCAAGATACTATAAAAAACCATTGCGGAGTCATGACTTTGTTTATATTCTGTCCTTCGGACAGAATATAAGATTGGAAAAAGTATCGTGAGCAATGGGAAGACGACATTGGTTGTTCAACCTATACTGTCACGACGCCCTCCCTTTATGTCAGAAGGTAAATTATCATTATTGGGGAGGTGGACTCGGCAGTTGAGTGCCCGTGTCGCGATGCTCTCATGGGATGAAAGTAAAAGAACTCGTGGAAAAACAACACCAAAATCTCGTGGTGGGAGTTTTGCTCCAAAGGATGGAGGTGCGACGCGACGTCAGAAAGAGGCTGACGCCGAAAAGAATTACCTGGACAAGCTCAAAAGGCAGGGTGTTATTAAGGATTATACGGGCGACTGGACTGAGGACACCCGCCCGGAGTCATGGTATTGGATGAAAAGTCAGTATCCTTTATCCCTTTCTTTAGTTGACAAGTTGAATACAACGGGTAAATTTGCTTCGACCGGTAGCCGTTCAGCACGGCGTCTTCGTGGCGCAATTGACAAGTGGGTGACCGGGGGGTCAGTTGGTAATGAGCAAATGAGTGATGCCAGTTCCCGTGGTATGGTGAGCTACGCATTATCTATTTCTAAATCAGGTAGAGCTCCAGAATTGTTTAGGGGGGTTGCTGACGATAAATATGCTAAAGTGTATTCCAAACTGAAAGTGGGGGGGGCCATTTCAATTCCACCAACTTCGTGGTCTGCGAGCCGAGAGGTTGCGGAAGAGTTTAGTGAGCCTATGAGAGGAGGTCAATCAAAGAAGCGCATCCTGTTTCAATTATTGAATGGTCGTGCATTGAATGTTCAAAACTATGCTGGAAATTATAAAGATCAAATGGAGTGGGTTGCGGGTGGAGGACAATTTAAGGTGATTAAAAAAGCAGTGGGTAAAAATGGAATGATTTTTAGCTTGCGCGAGGTTAAATAATGTGGGAAACATTTTTAGAGCTGCGTAAAAAGATGAAGGTTATTGGGGGTGTCGATAAACTCGCCGAATTGCACCAGAAAGTTCGGCAGTTACAACTTCGGGTGATTAAGTTGAATAAGACATCAAAATAAGATTGAATTATGAGTGTCACCCCTTCTAGAATATCCACACCGGCCACAGTCATTCGACCGAGGCCAAGAATTATTTCTCGAAGTCAATCCACCATAGTAAGCACCCAGACATCACCACGTATCGCACCAGAAAATACCGGGGTAGGTGTGAACAAGAAAAAGAACGGGAATGGTGGTACGCACACCATTATCAAAGTGCATAGTAAGAGCCCAAGATTGTTAGCGGACCCGAATTCGGTTGCGGGAGAACGACGTCGCGCTAGGAGTAACAAGGTTAAGCAGTTGCGGGAAGTCATAAGTAAAAACAATCAAAATAATAATGAACTGACAAATAGTTTATTGGTCCAGCACAGACACCCGAACGGTCAGTTGAAGCCGGGATTTCCAGCATTGATTGGAGCTGGCGCTCCGTTGGCCAATCAGAACCCGCACAATGGCAGGATCGTGAAGCAAGCGTTCATGAGTGAGCTCGCCAAGGTGCTGAAGAGAAAAGGTAGGGCAGATACCAAAGCAGGATTGGAGGCGCTGGCGGCGAAGGTGATTAGCTGGGCACTTAAAGGATCCCTTCCCGCCGCACGCGAGGTGTTTGACCGGGTAGATGGCAAGCCTGCACAAACCATTGTGGGTGATCCAGAGAATCCGATCATTTTCAAAAATGTGACAGAGATGACGGACGAGGAGCTTGAGCAAGTGGCGCGTGGGTTAGTGATTAATGGTACAGCGGAGAGGATGGACTAGACCATGACTACAATCAGAGAATTATCCCGAAAGTATAAATTACTCCAACGCCGTATCAGTAAATTGGCCGAGGACGAAGGTGAGTGGAAAACGATCAACGGGCGCCATGTGCTGGTGGGGAAGGGCGAATCGATGGCAAGTGTGTTAGAGCGGGTTCGTAACAGTAAGAAGCGTCCTGGCGTGCCGATTGGTACAGCAGAGCAAGAAAAAGCGGATGAGAGAATCAGTCGCGAGCTTGATAAGATGCGGCGTGATGGTTTGGCCAGTCCACGAACAAAAGCACACATCGAAAAGATTAAGCGGGAAGCAAAAGTGGGTAGAAGCATTAAATTTATTTCTCATTTTGGTGGGGAAGACACAGGAACAATCACCCAGATTGGTAAGCGTACTCTGGAGGTGAGTCAGGATCGTTCTGGTAATATCGTTAAACAGCGCATCACGTTCGATCGAGCGATGAAGATTTGGGGTAAAGAACAAAAGGTTTAACTGAATAGTTGTGTTAATATGATTCAATCTAGCTCTATTCTTGCCCGCAACGAGGTGCCCCCCAACATCCAGGCACAGGCAGAGTTGGAGCTGCGACGTCGTTATGCTCCGGCACGTGCTCGCCTCAAAGGCTTCACCCAGGCCACAATGGCCAGCATACAGTGGGGCTGGTTCCAGGAGCGGTTGTGCCGTGAGCTGGATCAGTTTTTTCTGGATGTGGTGGCGGGATTGAATCCACGATTGATGTTTATTGGTCCACCGCGGCATGGCAAAACGGAGATAGCTTCCCGGCGCTTCCCGGCGTACGTCTTCGGCAAACGGCCCACCGCCAACGTCATTGCCTCTTCCTACGCCGCCCCTCTGGCGCAGCGCAACAATCGGGATGTGCAGCGGGTGATGGACACGGCGGTGTATCGTAGAATATTTCCAGGTACCCGGCTTCACGGTACCAACGTCGCTACGCTCAGCGGGCAACCGCTGCGGAACGCACACATATTCGAGATCGTGAATCATTTAGGCTCTTATCGCTCGGCGGGCGTGGGTGAGGGCATCACGGGGATGGGCTTTGATTTCGGAGTGATCGACGATCCGGTGAAGGACGCGCAGCAGGCCGGCAGCGAGGTGGAGCGCAATAGCATTGGCGAGTGGTACGAGACCACGTTCTACTCCCGTGCTAGTCCGCTCTCCGGCATTCTGCTGATCATGACGCGGTGGCACGAGGACGACCTCGCGGGGCGGCTACTGTACAAGGCGGAGTTTGAGGGTGGGGAGCAGTGGCGGGTGGTGCGGCTGCCCGCGATTGCGGAGGAGGATGAGTTTGACGAGACCACCGGGGAGATAGTCCGCAAGGAGGGCGAGGCACTGCACCCGGAGCGGTATCCGCTAGCACGGCTGGAGCAGATCCGGAAGGTACTGGGCAGTTATGCATTCGCCGCGCTGTACCAGGGTCGTCCTGTGCCGAAGGGTGGAGGGATTATCACACGCGACGATTTCCGTTTTTACCGGCGCGCTGAGTTGGGGGACGACCCTAAATTTGATTTGGAAGCCCTGTCCACGGATGCTGCGTTTAAAGACGTGCAGACATCTTCCTATGTGGTGACTCAGGCATGGGGCAGGCGCGGGAATAAGCACTATCTGCGTGCACAGTCCCGCAAGCGTCTCACGTTCTCCGGTACGGTAAAGGACATTAGAACGATGCGCAAGGATCGGTTTCCCGGTGCCCACGCGATCCTGATTGAGGACAAAGCGAATGGCCCCGCGATCATCGACACTATCGGTAAAGAGCTGCCGGGGGTGATCGCGATCGAGCCACAAGGTAGTAAGCAGGCGCGGGCGGAGGCGGTAGTGCCCTTGTTTCAGGCGGGTAACGTATTACTTCCACATCCGGACGAGGAGCCATGGGTGGAAGCGTTCATTCATGAGTGGCTCAGTGTTCCGACCGGTGCGTTCTGGGATCAAGTGGATGCGAGCGCACAGTATCTGATCAAGTACGGGCGGGTTCTTCCGATTAATATGACCACCGCGATGGTGGCAGAGTCAGTGGTGATGAGTGATAGCAGCGGATCCCCCTGGAGTATGTGAAATGAGAGGAAAACATGGCAGAAGCTTTGTCTGAAAGAGAAATGTCCCGTGTGAATATGGTGATGAAGTTAGAGCAGGAACAGGTGTTGACAGAGATCCGGGCTGCCATCTCCCAGATGCCGGAGCGGCAGCGGTGGCAGACGGAAGTGATCGCGGACATCATTCGCACGCTGGTCGTCACGAACAAGCGAGAGGGCACGCTGGCACTGGCGCTGGTAGGGGCGGAGCATTGTGGGTAAGGAATGAATCAGAAGCCTCAGGCGATTAAGGATGAGATCATCAAGGAGGTATGGATATGAGCCACTATCAATCAATTAGAAAGTCAGCGCATCACAGCAAGGCGGACCTGCCGGACGGGTTTTATTCCACTAAGTTGAACCTGTACGACGTCAAGACCTCGTGGGGCGAGGCCTCTATCGAGCACGAGGCTGAGCTGGGGGTAGAGGACTTTGACGGCCCAACCTTGGCGGAGGAGTTCGCGTTTGGATTACATCATCATGGCTAAATTCACTAATCTCGTGAGCAAAGGGCGGGAACTGCATCGACGTGTTGCTTTGCTGTCCGAATTTGATTCTGGAAAGCACCCACGTCAACCCGCTGGATCTGGTAAAGGTGGGGAGTTTGCTCCGAAAAGTGGGGGTGGAATTGGTCAAATCACACCAGCCATGCGCAAGCGTGCCCAGGGAGCTACGTATAGGGGAGGAGGGCCGCTCCGGTCCTCGGGCATTCGTGGAAAACGTGAGTCAACAGCACAAATAGACGCACGGCTCAGAGCAGAAGCCCTTGCTAGCAAAGGGATGTCGGTTACCCCTGAGAATCTCAGGCTGGGTGAAAAGATAATGATTGAGGGGAAGAGCGGGAAGGTTTTGAGCGGTGCTGGGTGGGCAGGCGGAAACATAGAAGTTCAATTTCCGGGCATGGATAAAATTCAATCTATCAGATATGATGCTGTGGTCAGGAAGGGGGATCATTTGGAGGCTCTCGGAAAGATTAAGTGGCGGTGACGCATGAATTGCGGTCGTGAGGGAGTAGAATGATGGCTAATGGAACATCTTGGTACAAACGGTTAGCACAGTCCACCATCCCTGGGTGGAGTTCTTTTTTCGCTCCACCCACAGCGATCAAAGAGCCCAGTAACAAGGATCTGCGGAATGCGATCGCCTATGTAGATCCGTCCAAGGCGCTGGCCGGGTGGAACATCACGCCCTACAATCCCTCGTACTTGGTGACTCGAAAAGGGTTGCAGATATTTGACCAGATGCGGCGCGATGAGCAGGTGAAGGCGGCGCTTAAATTCAAGATCGACTCCGTGCTAAGTTCTGGATGGGAGGTGGCGAGTCCCGGCGACCAGGAAGAGGACTGGGAGGTGACGCGGTTCGTGCGGGATGCACTGGCGTATATTCCGGGTGGATGGAACGCGGTGCTGGTGAATGTGCTGAGCGCGTTGGCTTACGGTTACAGTACACAGGAAAAAATTTACGAGGAAAAGGATTTAGGTGAGTGGAAGGGCAAGATGCTACTCACTCGCGTGCAGAGCCTGAAGCCGCACTACATCGACTTCGTCTCCGACCCGTACGGAAAACTCACCGGCGTCACACAGCAGATCAGCGGCAGCGTGGCCGATCCAATGCCCCCCGGCAAGTTCATCATCTTCTCCTACACCTCAGAGTTCGGCAACTACTATGGTACATCTGATCTGGAATCATGTTATCGGTCTTGGTGGACCAAGGATAACGCGTACAAGTGGTTGGCGGTGACACTGGAGCGCTACGGCATGGCGCCACTGTTCGCGCTCTACGACCCCAACGCGTACCAGGGCGGAATGGTGGAGGAGCTGAAGAAGGTGGTGAAGGGCATTCAGAACGCCTCGCTGGGCGTGATCCCGCGCACCACGCCTGATGCGTTGGAGTTGTGGTCACAGTCACTGAACAAGGGCAGCAGTGAGTTGTTCCTGGCCGCACTAGACCGCTTTGACCAGCACATCTCCCGCGCCATCCTCGTACCGGACTTGTTGGGCATGAGTTCTAACACGGGGCAGACGGGCTCGCTGGCACGCAGCCAGACCAATTTTGATTCCTTCATGCAGGTGGTCACGCAGTTGCAGAATGATGTGGCCGCGAGCGTGATGAATGGGCAGGTGATCCCGCAGCTATGCGACTTGAACTTCCCCGGGCTTCAGTCCTACCCGCTGTTCAAGTTCATGCCCTTCTCGGACGAGAAGATGCTGGAGATTCTGAATACGTGGGCAGCGATGGTTGGAGGGCAGGTGGTGAACAAGATTGAGGATGACGAAGTACACATCCGCAAAGTCATGGGCTTCCCCGAGAACGAGAACCCCAAGGTGATTGAACCTCCTCCTCCCGTGCAGCCTGGCGTGGGCGTGGACGCCACAGGCAAGCCGATCAAGCTTGGGCCCGACGGGCAGCCGTTGAAGCTGGGGCCAGACGGGCGACCGTGGAAGGCACCGCTGCAGCCGGGGGAGAAGAAGTCTAATCCATTCGAGAAGAAAAAGTTTGATCAGGAAGAAGTGGTCGAGGTGCCAGAAGAAGAGCTGTCCGACGAGATGCGCGCGTTTGCGGAAGAGCACGACGCAGTGTGGGTAGAGACGGAAGATGGAGAGAGGGTGGCGGTGCCTAATGAGGAGATGGCAGCGTGAAGCTCTCCGTCGTCGTGGCCACCAACCGCAACGCCTTCTGGCGTGGGTTCTGTGATTCCTTGGCCAATAACAGAGCAGAGATGGAGGTGATCTTTGTTGGTCCGATTGGGATCGGGGAACCAGGACTGCCTGTGCCCTCCCGTTTTATTGACATACCCGACCCCACGGTAGGAGCCGCACGGTGTTGGGAGATAGGTGCCAGAGCGGCGAGCGGAGACTTGCTTGGGTTAATGGCGGACGATTGCGTATTGAGTCCGGGCTGTTTGGATGCGGTAGTCTCAGCGGCGTCCCTTCCGCACCACCCGTGCGACACGTTCACCGCGCGCTACTTCCACAATGGGCATGACGAGAGTGCGGGGCAGCGCATGTGGTCCATTCCTGCCATGCCGCTGCTGCCGGTGGGCGGGTTTGGATTCACGGAGGCCCACCACGCGCTCGGGGGCATCGACAAAAGGTTCCACGCCGTGTTCTGGGATGCGGACTTGTACATGAGTCTGCACGCGGCAGGCGGACGTACCACTTTATTGGACGGTCACACCTGCCACGAGCAGCACACGTCGCACAGTCTCTACCACCTCAACGCTCCTCACGACGGCGAGGTGCTGATGCGGATGTGGCCACAGCCACTGCATCCAGATATGCAGCGGGCGGAGGCGCGGCAGCCATGGGAGGATTGGGTTCCGTCAGGAGAGGAGGGTGTGTCACATGTCTGTTCCATTGCGAGTTGAGCCCGCCGAGGGGGTGTGGTTGGACGCGCCCGCCGCCCAGATCAAGGCGCTGGGCGGGGTGCTCTCCTCGGATGGTGCGTTCTCGGTGGCCCGGTTCGGCACCCGCGAGCAGGCAGAGCGGTTCGCGACGTGGCTGGAGGCGCGGTGCTACCAGGCGCTCCCGATCGTCGCGCCCAACGAGCAGTGCGAGTCTTACGTCATGAGCTATCGATGAGCGCGGTGCTGGATTGGCTTCGTGTCCTCGCCACCGCCGACGAGTACGGGCGCGTAACACCCTCTACGGCTATCGTACAATCCTATAGCCGAGTTTTCCGCCCGTCGGGCAGTCCTACCCCTGTTCTAGCATACGCGGACGCGGCGGGACATGTATATGCGGAGTGGGATGAGGGCAAGCATCCGAGAGATGGGCAGGGGCAGTGGTCCGCCTCTCACAGCAAGGTGCCTGCGTTCGTCGGGGTGCGGGCGGACGTGTTGGCCGCTCTTCAGCGCGACGGGATAAGCGCGCCTGTGCTGTTGACCACCTCCATGGCTTCTGCCAGGGGAGCGGCGAACGACGCGCTGCTCGCGCACGGAGGGGGCCACGCGGTGGTGTTGGAGGTGCGGGTGCCGGTGGCGGAGGTGCTTAGGGTCAAGCCCGGCGGGTTGTGGCCGGGGCGGGGGTTCAGCTTCGTGCGACAAGGCGGAGTGCCCGCCGCGTGGATCTCAGGGGTTGCGGAAGCACAGGCGTTTGCAGAATCGGAAGCCGTGATCTTTTACGTCCCTGTGGTGTTGGTAGATGATAAAAAGGCCAAAGCTTATTCTATCTCTCACCCGCTCTACGTCTCGCGCCATGTGGAGAACGCGGAGGAGATTATTGCCTGGGCCAAGAGCGTAGGGTTCGCCACCACGCTGCTGGCGGAGGACATGCACGTCACGATATGTTATAGCAAGGAGCCGGTGGATTGGCTGCCGCTGGAGCACTGGACGGACATGTTGGAGGTGCCGCCGGAGGGCGTGCGGACGTTGGCTGAGGAAGACGGGGTATGGCGTACCGTGAGGGGCAGGAAAGTATTTATCCGCGAGGGTGAGACCCCTGTTGAAGCCATTGCTCGTGGGAAAGGCATATTAGTTTATCACGGGACAACGTCCAAAGTATTAGATCGGATACGTCGTGAGGGATTGGTGCCTCGTGGTGGGGGCAAAAAATCACCTAGTGATGAATCTGGTTTGCGTGGCCGGTCTGTTTTTGCGGTAAATGACAAGAAGGCTGCTTCGGCTTTTGCTGAAATGAATGTCAGTAGAAGGTCAGGCAAAGCCGTGGTAGTAGAGTTACGAATACCAAAAACTATGTGGGATCGTGAATTCAAGTCAGATGTAAGATTTGGGACAGGCGCACATGCTAAATATCGGCCAGGAGTTTTGCCTCCGGAGTACATTGTTGACGCTTTTATTTATAATAAGGGCAAGTTTTCTGTGCTTTTTGAGCAAGTACATGAGAAAGTTACTTTGGTTACAGCTTATGCTGTGGTTTGGGTTTTGGATGATGACAGTGTTCAAAAATATGCCGACCGCACCATCACCAATCTAGGCGAAGACGGTGCCGTGGTGCTCCGCTTTGAGTCTGCTCCGCTCGCTGCCAGGCATCAGTACTTTAAAGATCACGGCGCGAGTTGGGATCATGATGGCTATCATCCACACATCACGCTCACGTACGCCGCGCCCGAGGGAATGGACCTGAGCACAGTGGAACCTTACACGGGCAGGATTGTGTTGGGCCCAGAGCAGTTCCAGGAATTGGAAACGGGATGGGCAGAGGATATTAAGGAGCATGCCGAGGAAGATGGTAAGTGGATAACAATGAAAGGCCGCCATGTGTTTATTCGTGATGGAGAGACACCCGAAGAAGCACTTAAGCGGAGTCTTGATCTGTGGATTAAACATGAAATTGATGTTTTGTCACAAGACGAACTTCATACTGTCCAGTCTTATCTGGATACGAATAACGCTGGCCCAGGTAAGGATAGATTATTCTTTGCCGCACTGAACAAATTGCCACAGTATGAGGGAACTGCGTGGCGTGGTATTCAAGTTGCTAACTTATCTGACCTTGAAAAGACTAAGCTTAAAGTGGGTTCCCAGTTTGCATGGAAAGGAATGGCGGCGTTTTCTAAGAATCAGAAGGTTGCTGAGGACTTTATGGCGTTTCATGGTGATGGTGCGGTCGGTGGTATTAAAGTATTGTTTCACGGAACACTTAAACACGGAGCAGACCTCGCTCCAGTTGCTAAGAAATATGGTAATGGTGCATGGGCTTACCAAAAAGAGGTTTTAACAAAAGCCAAATCACGGTTTATTGTGAAGGGTTTTAGCTACAGTCCGATTAAACGCCAGGCTGATATCTATATTGAGGAACTTTGATATGCAAGCAGTTGCTGTAAAGAGCATTTTCGATTTAATCGAACCTGTGCCTGGGAAGGTCCCGCTGCGTTTGGTGAAAGAACATACACAAGCCATCACCACCATCGACTATACCCAGATCGAGCGTGATCTGGACGCGATGGAGGCCAAGTTCAAATCCACGCTGCGTGACGTGTTGACCGAGTCCCGAGACGCGGTGTTGGCCATGGTCAAGCGCAAGGGCACGTTGCCCCGCGACTTCACCCTGCCCCACGCCAAGGACATACAGAACGTGATCGGAGATGCGTTGCAAAAGGCGATGGATCGGGGTGGAGCAGACGCGGGCAAGGAGATAGGGTGGGCGAAGAAGGATATTAAACAACACGCCGTCCGTGAGTACGCTAAGACCCCCACCTTCTCTCCCAAAGCCGCGTTGAAGTGGCTTCGGGAAAAGATCTTCTGGGTCGCGGATGTGCTCACCACTGGGCTGGAGGAGGACATCCGCTCTGCCATCCTCAATGGACTCAAGACGGGCAAGCCGAACAGCGAGATCATCACCGACATCGCACAGAAATACATCCCGTACTTGGGCGACCCGGCGGCGGTGAAGGACGGAGAGCTGCCCACGGCGGCACGGCTGGAGACGGTAGTGCGGACGAACATAAATGACGCTTACAACCAGGGCCGCATCGCCACGTTCATTCGTCCAGACATGATGCCGTTTTTAGACGGAGTCCAGTACAGTTCTATACTTGATTCTCGCACCACGCCGCTGTGCCGGTTTTTGCACGATAAGATATTCAAGCCCGATGAGATTCAGGCCACTGGGCTGGTGCCGCCGAACCACTTTAACGAGCGTGCGTTGGTGGTTGCCGTGCCCGTGGGTGTTATTTCCAAGCCCCCGGACTACAAGGTGGACCCGAAAGTCTACATCACGCCTGCGGAGATCGAGTACGCGCGCTCGCTGGCGGACGCGAAGTTCCTGGAGCAGTGTGGTGACGTGCATGAACATGCTGAGGAAGAAGGTGTGTGGCGTACCGTAAGAGGCCGTCATGTCTTTATCCGTGAAGGTGAAACCCCAACTCAAGCTGTCAAGCGCAGCATCGCAGAGCGTTCCGCGCGTTCCACCATCCATCACGTTCCCGCGACCAAAGAGCGGCAGGCTCAGGCTGCTAAGTATGAGGAGACGGTGGCACGGCTGATCGGAGGCAAGAACCTGGACGACCACGAGCCGTTCGACGTGATTAAGGGTCGGCACGCGGTGGAGGTGAAGTGCATCGTGGGTGGTAAGAATCCGAAGCTCACCATGCACTCAGACTCACTTATGCGGAAGGCCAACTTCCTGCGTGACGAGCGGATGATGGGGCACACGGTGGCGATTGACACACGTGGCAGCAAGCCTGTCTATTACTACAGCAAAGGGGTCGGGAGTTTCAGGCTGAGCAATATGCAGCAGGTAGCAGCGGCGGAGTTGAAAGTATTGATTGGGGTAGGCAAGTATGCAGAATTTGATCCCTATGAACATCCGAGGCAGCCTGTGGGGAACGAGAGAGGGGGAGAGTTTGCACCGAAGAGTTCTTTGCCTATTGTGCCAGAGTTGCAGGCTGCGGAGGACACGCGTCGTGCAGAGTTTGAGTCTAAAGTTCGTCAAATGGCGAAGGCTGAGGGAGTTGACCCGGATAAGGTGGTCGTGGATTGGGACAAGCAGCCGGAGTTTGATCTGAACGGAACTAAATATCGCACGGCGGGCGAGGCGTACATCCACACGGACAAGCACATCACGGTGTATCAGCGGGTGATGGCCCCGTACAGCGACGCAGATCTCGCGGGTCTTATGGCACATGAGGCAGAACACGTGAAGTTCCAGACCGTGTTGGAAAAGTATTCAGAAGAGCGTCAGGCACTGGTCAAAGACGAACGTAAAGCGATACTGAACGGGCGTGAGGTTGACATTATGAAGTCGGACGGCTCGCTGCGTCTTGGTTACGAGAAGGACTATCCTGTTTACTCTAAGCTTCAACCGATAGATGAGTTGCAGTACGAAAAACTCGAAAAGGACGACGGCGTGACGCAGTACAGTCGGGATTGGTGGGCTGCGTACAAGGGTGGCAAGGCAAGTCGGCATCAGGCGGTGCACGAGACCATGGCTGAGATTGCGCGGGGTGAGAGTAAACACTTGATTAGTTCTGAGATGGTGGTGTCTCTGCTTTGGCGCAGATATTTTAATGAGGTTGCTCGTGCCTATAAGAATATTCAGAAAGGTAAATCATGATCGAACATACAACGGTAGAGGGTAGGCCAGCTACTGTGATTTATTTGAAGCGTGATTTCACTCCGGTGGAACAAGCTGAAGCCGAAATGATCAAGGTGTTGTTTGATGATGGTGGGGTGAAGATCGCTTACAGAGTAGAGGATCAGTAGAAATGACTTACGCCTTAATTGACGAGACAGGCCAGTCCCGAGATATCGCGACCAACGCCGGGCTTAAACGGCTCCGCAGTGACGCTACCGGGGCGTTAGCCACGCTGTTGGACGTGGGGGAGGGCGATGACGCTCTGCGGGCTGAAGCTGAAGCGGCAGCTCCGAATACGGGTGAGTGGGTGCATGTGAAGGCGGCGTTGGGCGAGCTCTCTGGGCGTGTGGTGTTGAGTAACGGGGTGGAGGAAGAGGAGGCAGAAGAATGAGAGCGTTTTTAACGGGTGCAGGCCCATTACTGATAGTAATAGGCTTGGTCTTTCTGTATTTGGCGATGTCTCACCCTGGGTGACGTGGGATGATCCGGCGCAAGTTTGGAGCGGTGTTTGACACGTACGTCATGGCGGCGATATTCCTGATCGCGGTAGCATATGGGGTCTATTTGTTTTTAGATTGGGTATTGGGACTGAGATGAAAACTTTGTTGATTGACCTATACGTGGTGGCAATGGTCTTTGGACCATTGCTGATGATAGGTGCAACATTGTTCAAGATAACAGGTTCGCGGTGGAAGGAGTGCTCCATCGTGTTTTGCGTGGGGTTGGCTATGACGGCGTGGGCGGTGGTGTGACCATTACTACTCCACTCACTGCGCCTGAGCGTCTTGCCAGAATGCAGGAAAACATGCTGCGCTTCAAGCATGTGCCGCGCTACCGTCCGGTGCCGGAAAATGTCAAGCGTGGCACAATTAACATCTGTGGCTTTGGTCCCTCGCTGGTGGATACGTGGCGCGAGATCAAGGGCCACGTCATGACCACCAGCGGGGCGCACGATTTCCTGGTCGGAAAGGGGGTGATCCCTCGGTATCACGTGGAGCTGGATGCTCGGGAGCGGAAGGCAGAGTTCGTGCGCCACTCACACCCGGACGTCACCTACTACATCAACTCCATCTGCCATCCCACGGTGTTCGAGTTGCTGTTGGAGCGGTGCCGAAAGGTGGTGATGTGGCACAGCTACACGGACGATGACGCGGAGAATCAGGTGCGGTTGGTGCAGCGGCTGGATCCAGGGCTGCCACTGCTGGGTGGAGGGTCTAACGTGGGGGTGAGGGCGTTCATCGTGGCACGTGGGCTGGGCTATCGCGTGTTGGAGGGGCACGGGCTGGATTGCTCGTACCGGGGCGACACGCAGTGGGCGGGAGATCACTACAGCAAGAAGCACCATGCGGTGCAGATTGAGGTGGAGGGAAAAATATTTGACACCTCCGCGCCGATGATGCAGGCGACGGACGACTTTTTGCATTACACGGTGCATGAGCTTAAGGAGTGCTCATTTAAAATTCATGGGGACGGGCTGCTGGAGGCGCGGGTGCAGATGTTCCTGCGCGACCCACAGCGGGCGCTCAACTGGGGTTGGTGGCGGCCGGTGAGTTTTGTCTTGAACAAGATCAGCGTGGGAGAGGCTTTGCCGGGATCTGTACCTAAACTGAGGCGTGCGGCATGACTACTGAGACCTTCACCACGCCAGGACAAGCCACGTGGACCTCCCCGCTCACCGGCACGGTCAAGACGGAGCTGTGGGGCGCTGGCGCAGGCGGCGGGGGCAATGCGGTGGCGTCCGACGGCGGCGGTGGGGGCAGTGCGGGTGGATATGGAAGGCTAGACGAGTACAGCGTGGCGCAGGATGCGGTTTACACGTTCAACGTCGGTACGCAGGGTGTGGGTGTCACCAGCCTCGCGGGCACGGCGGGGGGCGTGACGTGGTGGCGTTCGGCGGCAGATTTTCAGGTGCCCGGGGGCACGGCGGGCAAGGTGGTGTCTGGCGGCTTGCCTGGCGGGGTGGCCACGGCGATCCCGGCCACGGACGCGTCCTTCGTGGGCACGTTCACCGCTAAGACCGCAGGGGGTAACGGTGGTGCGGGCGTCAACAACAACAACGGAGGCGGAGGTGGGGGCGGTGGCAGCCCTGGGGACACTGGGGCGGGAGGTGCCGGAGGCACTGGTGGAGTGGGCATTGGTGGCACTGCGGGCGCTGCGGGCACGACTAACGGTGGTATTGGCGGAGTGGGTGGTGGGGGCGCAGCCGACGGCATCGCGCCCGTGTCCGGCAATGGCGGTGGTGGGGGTGGATCCGGCGAGGGCGTGGTGAAGGGCGGAGATGGCACCTCGGGCAAGGTAACATTGACATACACGATCGCAGGTGCGGGGATGCCCTGGATTGCGCCGGTGGTGGCGGGAGCGAACAGCGTGATTGGTGGGGGAGGGTTCACATCATGAAAATCAATGTAGCAAATCAGTTTGTGGGCGCGATGATGACGTACGCTGCTAGTGGTACGCCGATCACCACGTCTGGGGCGGTGCTGGTGTACGTGCGGGCAAGCTCTCTCGCGATGCAGCTCGGAGCAGTGGGCTCTGGGATATGCATTCCGAATAGCTACGGACTGCACCATTATGTTCCTGCTGCGAGCGAGACTAATGCGGAGTGGATCGCGTTTACCTTCGTGGCGTCTGGGGGTGTGAACGTCACCAATCAACTTTACACTGAGTTCCCGCAGACGGGGGACGCGTTTGCGCGGGTGGGCGCTCCGGTGGGCGCGACCATGGCAGTGGATGTGGGTTCCATCCAGACCGGGGTCACTAATATATTTTCTAGGATCGGTGCTCCGGTGGGTGCGTCTTTGGCTGTGGATGTGAGTTCTATTCAAACCGGCACCAATGCGCTCACCACGAACGTGGGCAGCGTGCAGACTGGAGTTAACAGCACTTACGCCAGAATTGGCGCTTCAGTTGGTGCTTCGATGGCCGTGGATGTAGCTTCTATCCAGACTGGGACAACTAATATTTTCTCTCGGATTGGGGCTCCTGTAGGGGCCAGTATGGCGGTAGACGTTGCTTCAATACAAACAGGTACTACCAACATTTTTTCCCGGATTGGCGCTCCGACTGGGGCCGATATCGCGACGGATATCAAGTCCGTGCAGTCGGGCGTGAACTCCACGATGGCTCGGATAGGGGAGAGCGGAATCAATATTACTTCCGCCTCTGTCTCGGTCGGAGGTGCCACGATCACAGACATCAGTTCCGCTGCGCTCGCGTTATTCTTTACCCGAGACTCGGGCAAGCTCTACACGGCAGATGCGGTATCGGGGAGCGTAGTTAAGGAAATTGGCTATACGGCGATCAACAGTTCAGTGCAGGCCAATTCGATCCAGATCGGGGTTAACAGCCTTTATGCACGCGTAGGTGCTCCTGTAGGAGCCTCTATTTCAGTGGATGTAGGTAGCGTGCAGACGGGGGTCAACTCGCTCTTGACCAGTGCGGGTTCATTACACACGCGGGTCAGCTCGGTGCAGTCTGGCACGGACAGCATATTTACTAGGATTGGTGCTCCTGTCGGGGCGTCTATCTCGGTTGACATTAGTTCAGTGCAGATCGGAGTGAATTCCGCTGTTGCACAGGTAAACAGTAACGCGATCACGCTTGGTAGCAACACCACGGCAGTGTCCTCATTACACACAAGAGTGTCGTCGGTGCAAGTGGGGGTAGATTCCATCAGCATCAGTGTAGGTTCTCTGCACACCCGGGTGAGCTCGGTGGATGTGCGCGTCAGCTCGTTGGCGGCTTCGACAGACCCGTGGCTGACGCTTCTGCCCGGAGGGTACGGGGCGGGCACGGCGGGCATCATTGTAGGGAATAACCTGGACAGCCGCGTCAGCAGCATTCAGACCGGGATAAACAGTCTCTACGCGAGAGTCGGGGCGCCGGTCGGGGCGTCGCTGGCAGTGGATGTAAGCTCGGCTGCGGTCCAGGTCGGTTCCAATGCGACCGCGCTCTCTTCGCTGCATACTCGGGTGAGCTCGGTGCAAACTGGGGCGGATAACATCTTCACTCGCGTAGGAGCACCTGTGGGCGCGAGCCTCTCGGTAGACGTGGCTTCTATTCAGGCTGGGGCAAATGCCATTACCACCAACGTCAGCTCCGTGCAGACAGGGGTGAATTCTGTCAGCGTGCAAGTAAACAGCAACGCGGTAGCGGTGAGCTCCCTACATACCCGAGTGTCTTCGGTGCAAACCGGCACGGACAATGTTTTCACGAGGGTGGGTGCTCCAGCAGGGGCTTCGGTGTCGGTGGACATCTCCTCCATTGCGGCGCAGGTTGGCTCCAACGCTATGGCGGTGGGCTCGCTGCACACGCGGGTGGCGTCTGCCGCAACTCAGGTTGGCTCCGTTTACGCCAGCACGGTGAATCTCCCGTCCGATCCCGCGGACGAATCCCTCATCATCGCAGCTACCGACGCGATCATGACACGCATCGGTGTGCCGGTGGGCGCGAACCTGGTGACGGATGTTGGCTCGATTCAGACTGGAGTTAATTCCATCGTGACCACGATAGCCTCTCTCCATACTAGGGTGAGTTCTGTGCAGACAGGTGCAGATAATATCTTCACTCGTATTGGTGCGCCAGTGGGGGTCTCTTTGGTAGTGGATGTAGGGTCGGTGCAAGCGGGGGTGAACTCACTGCAACCGTTGACGACCAATGTGGCTTCAGTGCAGACGGGGGTGAACTCGTTGCTCACGTCTGCCGGGTCTTTGCACACCAGAGTGAGTTCGATACAGACGGGGGCAGACAACATATTCACCAGGATCGGGGCACCCGTTGGTGCTTCTCTGGTGGTGGATGTGTCGTCTATTCAGACTGGGGTGACTTCGCTCACCGCTGGGGTAGATGTGACGCGGGTGGGCAGTGACGCAAACGCGGCCACCAATCTGCGCCGTGGCGTGTTGGGGGTGGTGATCGGGGCGACCACCGGTGACAGCACCACGGACACGCTCTCCACGACGAGCTTGACCCCAGCAGCGGGCGTGGCGCAGCAGTGGGTCGGGAAGATCCTCACATTCGACCGCGACACGGTGACCGCCAATCTGCGTGGGCAGGCCACGGTGGTGAGCTCGATGACGGCGGGTGGGGTGATGTATGTGGCATCTCTCACCACTGCTCCGGCGAGTGGCAACACGTTCGCAATCACATGATGTGATGAACAACTATGGCAGCAATCACTCGACTAGGCTTTTTTGGATTCGGCGTGAAGCGGGCCGGGAGCTTTCTACGTCTGTTCGTGGTTGCTCCTGTAGACTTAGCAAATGTAGTAGCGGCGGATGCGCTGGTGACACGGTTGGCGACGGTAGACGCGTTGGTTGGCAGAGTGGCTACGGCGGATGCGCTGGTGACTAAGGTGACGGCAACGGAGTGGCCAGTATGAAGATAGGAGGTCTCTTAAATGAATACGTATGATGTTGGAGACGTCGCGCGGATCACCGCGAGCTTTACAAACTCGGCGGGCACGGCGGTGGACCCTACCTCGTTGGCCATGTACCACGGGATCGTCCGCCCGCTGGTTACTTTGGTGACCTCGCTGGTCTACGGGCCGCATTCTATCACACGGATCTCCGCCGGGGAGTATTACACCGACGTGGCGGTGAATTCGCACGGGGAGTGGCACTATCGCTGGATCGGTGCGGGGGCGAACGCGGCGGCAGTGAGCGGTTCCTTTAAAGCTTTAATACCGATAGTTGGTCCATGAAGCAAGGGATCGTCATGACTCAGCAAACGATGCGCGCCCGCGAGGAGGTGGACATCACGGGGTGCGTTCGGTGCGCGTTCTACAGCGATGTTGGGTTGTTTCAGCTCTGCAAGCACGAGCGGTCTACCTACGCTGTGAATAGCACGGCTGCGTCCGAGTTTCACACCATTCAGCACATGCGTGGCAGTGAGGGGCAGTGCGGGTTGGAGAGGAGATTGATGAAATGATAGGGCTGCTGGACTGTCCTACTCCGCCTCTAGTGCGGGGGAAGATCAGACAGGTGCGGTTCGACAACAAGGGTCGATCTGTGATTACTTATCAGGCGGGAAAGAATGGAAAAACAGGGAACTACTTCCGGGTGAGTCGTGATCTCATGCAGCGTGTCAGGAAAATTGAGGCAGCCCCCGTTTGCGATTTGTTTTTCTTGCCACTAATTGAGGAGTAGAAAATTCACATGCTCTTGTTCGTGGACATGGACGGTGTGTTGGTTC
>ERZ1292637.300-Hain-H14-01um-R3-300-length-33428-cov-13_pt2 | contig 31647 bp, 66 predicted proteins | sample MGYA00564405_ERZ1292637 | MGnify/ENA primary metagenome ERZ1292637 (study PRJEB36523, sample SAMEA6512645) | groundwater metagenome | collected 2019-01-09 | study: AquaDiva: Metagenomics assemblies of 32 groundwater samples | reverse complement strand
GCTGGCTCCGTGACATCATGAACAACCACATCCATACGCTCAATGCCAAGGTGGAAGGGCACAGGATTGAGGACCGGGCGTGGTTCCTAAGGCTGGAAAGCGAGATTGAGCAGATAAAGCGACACAAGAAGTAGAAATACCAATGCCCCTAGCCAACCTTGTTATGGGTCACTAGGGGCATTGGTGTCTCCCCCGAGAGACGCCTCAGCACGCCACGGCTGAGACCTCGGGCCCGTCGATCCAGAGCGTGACCTGCGCCTCCAAGGGGGCCGGATGGGCAGCCCCGTCACCCCCGCCGACCGTCCAGACGAAGCCCCCGGCTGAAATCTCCCAGTCCACGGTGATTTCGCGGACTTGGGCGATCGACCGACCCGGCGGATGGTGCGTGGCGAGGATCACCACACCGCCATTCAAGTACGGCGGGAGCTGGCGCGGCAACCCTCCCCCGACCAGCCAGAAGAGCGCCTCCCCAGACACTTTGGTGCTCGACTGCCAAGAGAGATGCCGCACCGTCGCCCCGCCGGGAAAGCTGAGACAGTCAATCCCGCCCGAGGGCACACTAGTCCACGTCCACTGCGCGCCGAAGGAGACGGGCCGGGCGGCCTCGGCTGGTAGCACCGGGAGAGCCAAACAAAGTAAGGCCAAAATCAGGCAACGGCGAATCATTCTCGACTCCTTCTAGGTTAGAGGGGCTCCCCTGATTCGATTGAGGGCCACTGTCCACCCATCCATGCATTGCTTGTAGGTCATTCCACAATCACATGGGAGGCTTCTCAAGCACCGTTGTCCCAGCCGACCATGTGAAGCGGTGATGATGAGGACCGGGGTCAAGCGCAATCCGTACGTCAGCCTGCCGGCGTGCTTCGGCCAGCTCATCCGTGAGCCGCTCGACCTCATCGGCGAGACGGATGATGTCGGCGGCCATTGTCACCGGGGCCTCAAACGTTATGCGCCGGGCCATCGGGGTCGAGATCGTCGCGCGGATCTCAGCCAGGTCGGCGGGGGTCATTATCCTTACCCGCCGGCACCAATCTTCCCACACCAAGGCATCATGCTCATCAGGCGTCATGGTTTGATCTCCTTGCTTGTATAGTACCACAGATCGCCGCGACGAGGGCCAGCACCATAATCCCCAGCCCAAAGACCCGAAGCCCAAAGATTAGGTTTTCAAGCATCATCCACCCCCGAAGGCTAGTGTCAGGCCAAGGAAGACTCCTGCAAGGGCTATTACCCAAATCCACACTTGCCCTATGACTATCCGCTCCTCTTTTACTTTTTCATTCCTTTCTTTTCTCGGATGATTATCGGATGATCCCCCGCACAAGCGATTTCCTCGCTCCATGGAAGCCGGCGGATCGGGGGATGGGGCACGGGGGGAATACGGCCGGTCCCGTGGCACGCCGCGCACCAACCACCCACGAAATGCTCGGGGCATCCACACTGCAGCATAAGCTTCCTTTCACAAGGCGTTAGGGAACCTCAACAGCAGCATCCACAGCTCAAAGGCCAGGACCGCAAAGATTAGGTTTTCCAGGAGCCCGCGAATTAGGTCATTCTCCAAGAGCCTGCGGATTCGGTTCTTCTTCGGTAGCACATGGATTAGGTCGTCAAACATCTGTCTTCCTGCCAAAGGCCGCCGTGACGACGACCGCCAACAGAATTACCAGCCCAAAGAATAGGAGCCCAAAGGCTAGACTATCGAGCATCTGTCCTCCTTTCACGCGCAATCATGTTGGGTGCTTGTGTCCATATCTCGCTTCCACACACCTCACAGCGGGACCGCGTGAACACCACCGCCAGACAGTTACATGGGATGGATTCGGGAAGCGAATCAGGGTCCCCCATCCAGCTATACCCGTGTTGGTCATTCCAACACACCCCCCACCTAGGCATCATCCCACCACATGATTGGTGGGGGCACGGTCTTCTTGTACTCTCCACCACCAAAATCCACAGGTTTGGCAGACAAGTTTCTCCAGGGCACCCACCCAGACACCGCGGGTAGCTCTTCCACAGGCCCAGCATCGGGAGTCACGCTCTTCCCAGGTAAACACTCTATCTCACCATCATAGATTGTCAGCGCAATGATCGCATAGACCGCCAAATCCAACAAGGAATCCCGTATCGACTCATTGGCAAGATGGCCTCGTGACACCGCCGTCTGAAGCCTTGCCATCTTGTCCCCTGCCCGTACCAAGGCTCCGACCCACCCAGGCACACCCCACCGCTCACTAGCTCGAATGTTGGCAAAGGGATCGTCAGGCTGTCCATAGTCACTCTGCTTACGATTATGCAGCTCACCGAGTTCCTTCAACCTCTCGTGAAACTGTACAGATCCATGACGTTGGGGAAGACATGTCCAATGCTCGGGATGGGTACAGGGCTTTTCCTTCCTATCCATCGTGTTCCATCTCCTCATTCCTTACCATTGGGCCACACCTCCAGCACTCTCGCAATGCAGGTCGCACAAACCACGGGACTGCCGGGCAGCAAGCTAAACCGCAATACGAAATCGCTATCGAGTAGATGACATTTCGTGCAGCGAAGGTGTTTGTCTTTCTCTGTAGGGCCGCACCCACGACGCCATATAACAAGTCCCATTAGCTTGAGCCTCCGCCGTTCATCGGCCACACCTCCAGCGTCTCAATCAAGTCCTCGAACACCTCACTCCCCTCGTCTTCCCAGTTATCCTCATCCTTGGTAACACACCGGGAGTGCTGCAATTTGACAATGCCGTCATTCACGCTTTGAACCCACCCACACTCCTCCCACAAGGGCAGGGACAGGCGTGTCGGAGGTACGTCTACGGCGTGCCTGCCCTTGTTGCGAAAGTTACACGGGTCACGCCATGTGAGAGAGACTCGCTTACCGATCAACGACTTAGTAATCTTCACATTGGACCCTTATCAGGCCATGTTGGACCAACCAAACTCTGTGCTCTTCCACCTCCTGCCCTAACACGTAATCGTATCCGTCAAGAGCCTTTTGTAACTCCGCATAGGCCAGATATGCGTGTATTCGGACGTGCGCTGTATCCTCTCGGCCAGCAAACAGCTTGGCGTCCTCTAGGTCCTCTAGTCGGAGGAAAGAAAGGCCATTTGTTAGGTCTCTTGTAGATACGGAAGTACGCCAACCCCCCAAACACCACGAAGCAGGATCTTCTCCTAACGCTCTTGCTGCAAGGTAGCGTAGTGGCTCTGTAACAAAGTGTTTCCAAGCAAGAGAACCCTCCAGATGATTTTGGTCGGGCCCGCGCAGCCCAGCCATGACAATGTAGGGAAGCTCGATGCTCATACCTTCCCCTTTTTCTTGGCCCGAATTCCCTTCAAGGCGGCCTCGAAATAGGCTGCGGTTTCCCACATTGCCGGCACCCAGCAATGCGCCACAGGTGAGAGAATCAAATCGGGACTGGGATCGAGCACTAAAGCGATCACCTGATGGCCTTGAGCACGCAAGGTATCCAGACGAGCGTGTTCGAGCAAGGGATCAACGTAGAGGATCATTGCCCGGCCCCGTCGGGCGGCTCCAACGCGGCGAGGGCGGCGCGCAGGGCCTGCTTCCTCGCTGGCCACAGATCCACCGCGAGGAGCTCACTGGCAACCCGTGCTACCTCCACCAGCCCAACCACCGCCCGGGCGAGCTGCGGGGCGAGGGTGCGGTAGCGGGCAATCAGGGCGGCATCGGCGGGGTCGTAGCCGCCATGCCAGCCAGACCACTTCGCGTCGGGAAGACGGAACGCTCGATCGCTGTCTGGATGTGGCCACGTCCACGGCCCCTTCGTCGCCTTCGCATCCAGCGCGAGCACCTCGGCGGCGAGGCGGGCAAGCTGCTTCATTCCCCTCCCCCTCCCTCCCCCGCAAACTGCTGTTGTTCGGCCAGTTTGCCTTTGTACCATTCGGCCAACCCGGAGGTGAGCCCCCGTCGCAGCTTCGGCCACGCCCAAGCATAAAGGGCTTCTTTGATTTCTTCAGCGCACTCCTTTTCCACGTCGGTGGGTACTTCTCTGATGAGAAGCCCAATGTCCCGGGGTGATCCCTCTATCTTCCCCGCCTCGCCCAGATGTTGGAGAGCCTTGGCCCAGCGGGCGGGTGTCCTATACTCTGCCCACAAGCGATCAAGGATATCCGCACTATTGGGGTTCATTCTACGCCACTCCCCCTTGTGGATTTCCTTGAATGCCTCAGAGACAAACTTCCCCATCAATACCTTAGCGTCTCGGCCGAAGCGGTAGTAGTTCTTGAAGACCAACCCCTCCACGGTCTGCCCGCCCAGCACCGACACCGTAGCCATCCATGTCTGGAGTTGGGTGAGGTCTGCCACGCGGCCCTCGAAGATGCGGGGTACAACCTCAAGCCCCAGCCGTTCCGCTTCCGCGACCTTAGCATCCCATCCCAGGTAAGTCTCATGTCCTGTATTGATGTCGAACAGGATTAGACCACCCCGAGGAGTCCGGTCGTAGGCTAGCACGTTGTGCTTTGGTTTACTAAGGTACTCCGCGCGGTATGTCCACTCCACAACCACTGGTAAGGAACGGACGAACTCAACCGCCGGGGCAAACATCTTCTCGGGCGCATCAAGGTTTATGTCCGCCCCCTTGGAACGCATCCGCCAGTGACCCTTGGGGTAGCCTGAGAAAAACCCAAAGGAAAACTGAGAACCATCTATCTTTTCTTCTACTAACACAGGGTCAAAGAGTAACTCCTCAATGGCACGGTGGCCCAGGGCAAAGATGCTCGGGTAGGTATGCCACGAACCGCTTTCCACTTTGGCGCCTTCCATCGTTATCTCTGAATCTCCCGAATCAGGTGCTTGGTTTTGGTGTAGAGCCCTTGGAGCCCGGCCGTATCGCTGTTGCATCGGCGTATCATCGTAGGCATCCATGCCTTTGGGTCAGCCAGCACCTTGTTCCACACCTCGGCCGATACCCCCATCTTTTGCTCAGGGGTGCCAGCCCACAGCAAGAGGTGTCCCTGGGACCGGCGTGCCGTGAGAAGGTTGAACTTGAGCACGTAGTACATGTCAACGTGGTGACGCTGAGCCAAGGGGGGAGAGCCTGCTGCCAGTAGCCGAGTGTTGAGCATGGGTACATCATAGCCCTTCCCGTAGTACGTCACCCAGCAAGCCAAGCTGTCGAGGTCAGCCTTAGCGGCTAAGACCACTGAGGTATCGTCACCCGGTCTATCAACGGCATAGGTGACCGGGCGCTTGCCCCACCTCTTCACCGAGACCACTAAGACGCTGTTGTAGTCCCCGCGCAACCCGGTGGCTTCAATGTCAAGGAAGCCAAGCTCCCCAGCCTTTTCCGCTAAGCGTAGAAAGGTTTGGGCGTCTAGTTGGATGGTTTGGTTCCCCCCACATGCTCGCGGCACTCCCATTGCATGTCAAAGAGCCGGCTACCGTCTGCATGAATGAGCACATATTCAGCCGGGAACCGGGCCCTAAAGCCGTTGACCTCAATCTCACGCTCTACCACCTGTCGCACCACGGGCAACGCCTCCTCAACCTTCTCGACAGGCACAGCGAAGGTGCCCGAGTCGTGCTTTGTCTTGACCATCGAGGCATAGGGCAGGGTATGGGATATCTCAACACATGTGGTATTGAGCAGACCTGACACCGATCCTTGCATAGGGTGGTTTTTGGCCTCCCGCTTCACGGCCTCCCGACCTCCACAGATCATGCGCCGTCGCCCGTCATAGGCCCTGGAGACGACAAACGCTTCTCCGCTTGCCCCGATCCGCACGGACGCATCAATGCGTTGCCAGTATTGGGCCACCGCGGGATGCGCGGCGAAGAACCTCGCTGCCATTTGCACCAACTGGTGCTTGTCCAGCCCCAAGGCCAAGGCTCCCGGTGTGTCACTAGCCGGCAACCCTCCATAGCTGAGCTTGAGGATGTATCGCTTAGCAAAGTCGCGGAACACCTTGGGCGGTGGATCTTGCCCCGAGAGATCACGGGCATAGATCGTATAGGGATCAACCCCATTGATGAACTTCTCAATCATCGGCATGTCACCCGAGAGATACGCCAAGAACCGGGGCTCAGCCTGCTTCCAGTCCCACTCAATCCACACCACACCCTCATCAGGGATGATGAGGTCCTCAAGATCCTTGGGGAACTGCTGCAAGGGTGGCTTGACAATGCTCCACCTCCCCGAGGCTTGAGCGTGGATGTGGAACTCAGGGTAGATGCGCTTCACCGACATGCCTCAATGTAGTGGCTGAGCACCTGCTGAGCAGCCGCATACTCCATTCTCGCTTCAATTAGTGGGTGCTCTCCCTCACCAACCATCGCACGCAGTTTCAAGATGGCTTCCTCGTCTACCGTGCGCCGCTTGGTTTGCCGCCCCTTCTGTTCTGGCAATCCCTCCACGTCGTACAGCCACATGCCGACTTGGGTCGGGGAGCCGAGATTGAAGGGCCATCCAGTGTAAGATCTAGCCAGAGACATGGCCTTGGCCTTCTTCTCAGCGTATTCCAAAGCTGCCGAAGCCACTCGGGCCTCATTGACTTGAATACCTCGCTTCAAGCGGTCAAGGATGAGGGGGATCAACGAGAGACTTTGCTCGTGATAGATAGCCAGGCTTGGAGGATCGGCCAACAGTTCCTGTTGGAGTGCCTCCCATACCGAGATGGTATCCACCACGTCGCCCGCGTTGTAGCGGAGAGGGTTGATCTTGGCGAGGTGCTTGAGCTTGGGGTGCTCTCCATAGACAGACGCCAAGAACCCAAGATCATGGGGCCATTCCGACCACAATACCGCGTGGGCGAGCATGGTATCGTCAACGTTCACATAGTCATCATAGACAATCCCACAATTGTGTTCGAGGATGGGAATGTCTGCTACAGCGTTGTGAAACACAACCGCGTGCTCGCGCACCAGCGTCCGCAATCGTCTACAGAGGGTCTCCCGACGCTCTGACCAAACATGCTGCCACTCCACTTGCAGCACTTCCCCCATGCCCGGATAGCCCATGCCCAGTATGAGCAAGTCATGGGTGTCTGGGCGGTACTCGGTATCGATCACGAGATAGGGCGCATCGTAGGATCGGTCAAACCAAGCGTGGAGCCGCCCTAAATCGGTGGTAAACACATGACTGAGGGGGAGGGGCTTCGGCCATGTGCCGTCAAGATAGCGCCTCACCTTGCGCCAGTCACGCAGGGCTAGCATATCAAGGGCTGTACGACTGAGCCCCCCGTCTTTGCCTTTGGCGCCCTCGTGACGACGGGAGAGGTGAAAGGTGGCGAGTACGTCTATGTGGGGTCTCCTACCGCCCTAGCAAGCAATGCAACCCTTTGGGCAAATCCACCCCACACTGGGTGGTCCTGAGTCAGCCTCACTGCAGCGTCCAAGTGATCGAAGAAGTGGAGGTTGTCTGTAGGGACAGGAAGGGAATCAAAATCCTCCTGTTCCATGGGTACGTTATTCCAGGCACCCGGACATTCATGGGACTCAAAAACAATGGCCCGAATCCGGGCTACCACATGTGTCTTCCATGGGCCGCTAGGCTGGGTATCGTTGCTGCGTATTGCCGCCAACACGTTGTACTCGGCAAAGCGGTAGTTAGCACGTATCCTCCAGTCTTTGCGCATACTCCCTCCCCAGAAACCCCCTCCAGTTACCTATGGTGCCTGTCTGCCCTAACGCCTTCCACGCAACACCCCCCTGTGCCACGATCAATCGTGTCGTGGAAGGAAGTCTAAAGTGCGCCCCCTGACAGTGTGCCAGAGCCTTGTCCAGTGTTGGGTTAGCTGGTAGATCATTACCTCCACGCCAGCGACACCGTAGGGCATTCCCAAGAGACACGTTGACACCGCGCTCAAGACCTGCCTCAGCAAAGTACCTCGTGGTAAGGGATTGACCAGTCTGTCCCACATAGGGACGCCCTTCTCGGGCTTCATCGGCCCCAGGGTTTTGCCCCAACACAAAGACCTCAGCCCCCTCAACCCCCTCATCTGGCACAAAGGCTTGACTGCCAGACTGGTACATGGGGCAGCCCGCACACCCGGCCATGTCCCGCACTAGCACGACTTGGAGGCCCCGTCTTTGAAGCACTCAAGACAGTACCATGTCACAGGCATGGGGCAGGGCCGCCCCGCATACGTGCCATCGCACTCCCATGTCTTGTGGCATCGTGGACACCGATGGATCATCTAGACCGACGTGATGGCATCAAGCCAATTGCGCGCGGCGTACCCCTTGGCATCATCGGCCTCTGACTTACGGATACGGAACCGCAGCCTAATCAGCTTGGCCTGCTCTAGCGTCTCGTTGAAGGGCCTGCCCACGGTGCCGGTGTGCTTGGCGAGCTGGGCTGCGGCCTTCGACACCGCGTGGAGTGTCTCATCGGTCTTACGAATACCCGGAGCCACGTCAAACCACCACTTTCGAGTCTTCCCAGCCACATCGTACAGCTCCACGGTCACGTTGGCAAGGCGCTTGCCGTACAGCACCCCAGCCTTTTCACTCTCCACGAGCTTTGTCTTGTGGTCCAACACTGTTCCCTCGTAGGTTCCAGTGGGGATAAGGTCACCCTCTTCAGCCTCTTGAACCTCTGCCGCTGTGGCGGCCTCCCAGTCTTGATCCAGTGGAATCACGCGCTATCCTCCTTTGTGACTCTCCATTCCTGAAGAAGGTTGATAAGACATTCACCCGCTTCATCAGCCGCGTCTAAGAGTTTATCCACTGCCTTGAACCCCCCATCAATGCCCTTTTCCGTTGCCACAACCGGTTTGAGACCGACCTTGGCAAGTGCCTTGTTTGTCTTTGTCAACATCCGTCTTACTTCCGGGTCGAGTGCGCAAGCCCCGTTCATCCTGCTCCATCCTCTACCCGATACAGGGCCTCATGGGCACGATTCAATAGCTCGTTGAGTTTATCGAGTTGCTTTAGGGTTTTCGCGCCATACTCATCACACACAAAGGCGCTAATGGCTGTCAGCACCTTGTTGAGTCGATCAACGTCTCGCTTCATCATACCCCTCCTTGTGGGATCAAGAGTTTTTCCAGTGCGGCCCAGTCTTGTGGGACCGTGATCGGGAGCCGCTTGGCAATCTCCAAGGGCATCTTGGTGCCAGCCCCCCATACCTTACCAAACGGCTGCGTCTGCCACTTGTAGGCGGCTGACGGCCCCGAGCCCTCCCGAATCGAGTACAACACCACCGCGAACTCTCCCATTACCAGCTTGGCTGCCTTCCCCGGCAATTCGGGGAAGATGTGCTTGCTGGTATCCTTGTCTTTGGCATCGGGATCATCCTTTTCCAGACCATCCCAACATGTCAAGACAATGTAGTCCACTGACGACAACAACACCTTCTCGATGTACCCGAAGAACAAGGTGCCCGCAATCCCGTACTTGCGTGGCTCAAAGTCCTCCCCCCGCGCCTTTGCCCCTCCTGTCGCCACGTTGAGGCAGACCTCATACAGCTTATGGAGCCCATCCCCCGCGAGGGTACGGATGGGACCATGCTTCTTGTTGAGGGCCTCAAAGGTGAGTTTGTTGACTTCAGCGAGCACCCCAACCCAATTGACCGGGGCTTCGGGGTTGGGAGCATCCCACACAAACGTCTTGATATCGGAACCTTGAGGCACCGAGGTGGTGCCCTTTTCGCCTGGATACGACACCACCACCATGGGCGTAGGCCACGTCCTCAGGCTTGTGGTCTTGCCTGAATTGGGTGGACCGTTGACCAGCACCCGGCGAGCGCGAAGCTGCCACACCTTGCTCACGTCGGTCTGTTCGATGAAGGGCATTATAAAACAATCTCATCATAAGCTGTATTCAGGGTCCTAGAGATCTGTGTACATCTCTCGTAGAGCGTTCCGTTCTCAAGGAGACGTACAAGGAAACCAAGCTCATCGGGACTCATGTGTAACACAATCTCCGGCTCAGGCAGCTTTGGCTTGATAACTTCGTAGCGCATTAGAAAGGCTCCTCTTCAACTATACAGTTCTCTATTGCAGACAGCTTCTCGTCAATTTGCAGAGCAAGATCGGTTGCTTCCTCCTTCTTCTTATAGTTCATGAGTGCCATGAACAACAGATGCCCCTCGTGATCGTCAATTTCAATAAGCAGATGAGGCTCTTCAGCCCGTTTATGCGTAATTTTCATGACACTCCTTTGAGGGTGAGAAGCGTGGGTAGGCTTTCTGCTCGTAGCAAGCCCTCAGCTTCCCCCAACTGACCGCCCGTGAGAGTGGCTTGACGCGCCAGCACCTCGGCCCGCGTTCGCAACATTACCGTATGGGCCTTCACATACGCTCGGTAGGCTTTCACGTAACCACCAACCTTACGAGATTTTGTCAAGGTAGCCTCCCAACAGTCCCTGCTATTCCTTTACTGCCCCCAGAAGGCTATTCTGCAGCAGCCACAGATAGTACCTCTGGATACGGCCCTGCAGATACCCATCCGTGTAATCTGCTAGGGCTAGATACGCGGTTGTTGCGTGGTTACTTACGTGGGAGTGCTCTGGCTCAGCAGCGAACCCTTGGGCTGCTTTCACTAAGCTGGGGTGCGCGGAATATCGGGGTGCCAACGAAACGCCATTACACCATGGGGTACGGCCAAACGGCCCGCCTAAAGCCCGCTCCGTGAGGTATCGAAGCGGAACTGTCACAAGACCTTTCCACTCGCTAGCCCCCGCCGATATCTCCTGGTCGGGCCCTCGCATTCCTGCCATTACCAAATAGGGGAAGGGGGGTTTCTTTATAATGGTGTAGTCCTCCCCGGCAATTGCACATAATCCTCAGCCATTCTCCCGGGATCAAGGTGGTGTTGAAAACACGCGGCGGCGTACTCACACTCCCCGTATTCGTCACTGTGCTTCGAGGCCATGGTTGGCTGGCCCTCCCCAACCATGCCATTCCAGCGAGTTTGGGCGCTTTGGACCCACCAAGCCATTGTGTTGGGATGAACCTCAAACGGGTACAGTTGGACCCGAAATGGTTCCATCACCACAAGGCAGATGTAGTAGTGAAAATCCAGGCGATCGAATTGGCTCCCACAAGGGGGCCATCCGCAAGGGGGCGATTGCAGCTCCCAACAGTAGTGTAGCATCTGCCACGACATGCGCCACCGTGAAATCTCGCGGTCTTCGTATTCCTTTTTCAGGGTTAGCTTGGTTTTGTAGTCAACAGGTGTAGGCCCGCGTCCATCATCCACCACGAGATCAGGGCGAGCTACGCCAGACGGCAACGTCTCTTCCACTGCCAAGATCGGCCACGTTGAAGGAATTGGATTGTGGAGGGCATATTTCTCAACAGCTTTCGCTGCGCGGTCAGCTATGGCATCTCGTTGACTGTGATCCCACACCTCCACGCGGCGGCCCTGGCGATCAAGCTCGGCTAAGGCGTCTGTGGCCGCGAGCCGTGCTGCTTCGGTAGCCGCCCGACTATCATACATACGCCACCGTGAAATCTCACGGTCTTCGTATAACCGCAACCCATTGTTATATACTGCCACTCCCGCGGCAAAGGCCCGCCCCAGGATGGCCGCCAAGTCGCGCTTGCCGGCCACGCGGGGCACCCAGTGCTCTCGGGAGCGCAGGTGCCACTTCATTGGGCACTGGGCGTAGAGGTCGGTTTGAGTTGGGCTGAAGGTCGTCACACCTATAAGTACGTGGCCGCTACCTCCTGTAGCAGGCTGCTACAAAACGTTTCAGTAGCGTACTTATTAGAGGGAGGTGTCAGATTGCTCATCTCGTGGGAAGACCTGGCCGCGGAGCCCCTCGACGACACGCCGTTTCTTGTCACCCCCTACATTCCACGAGAGGGTATCGTGTTGCTCCATGGGAAGTACAGCACGGGCAAGTCACCCCTAACTTGGGAATTGGCCCGGTGTGTCGGCGAGGGGCTCCCCTTCTTCGGTCACGACACCGCTCCCGGACGGGTGGTCTACATTGACGTAGACACCCCCCGCTCCCTCATCAAATCCCGTATCCGCGGTATCCCCGTGGCCCATGGGGTATGGTGGGCCTTCCCCGGGGCGTTCCCGCCCAACAACGTCTTGGACGAGTACGCGCGCCGTGTCAACCCTAACCTTGTAATTATCAACACGTTGCGGAAGGTGCATCAGGGTAGCGATATCGAATCGTCAAGTGCTACCGCGGTCTATGGGCGCTTCCAAAGGCTGTTCCCGGAGGCAGCCCTGGTATTTGTGCATCATGATCGCAAAGACTCAACCAACCCGCAAGTCCGCGCCAATGAAGACGAATCCTTCGCTGGCACCCAAGCCTGGATCAACGACGCCCAAGTCGCGCTCCATGTGGTAAGGCACGGCACCAGCTTCACCGTCAAGCATACCAAATCCCAAGTCAGTGAGCTAACTGAGCCTTTTTCCTTTCAGCTCAATGAGTTAGGCCATGTTGTCAGCACAATATCCGAACGTCTCCTTGCCCTATGGCCCACTCTTGATCCCGCCCTGGACAAGACCACCCGTGTTCGCCTCGCAGCCGAGCAGCTTCACGTCAACGAGAGATCAGTCTGGAGAACGCTAAGTGCGCGATTTCATAGTGCTGCTTGCCACTCTTTGACCGAGGCCGAACAGCCCTCAAAAGGCCACGCCAATTGCACATTTGAGGATCGACTGACAAGCACCCCCAAAGTCCAGCATAAGCCATAAGTGCTTGATTCTAATAACTGCGCTGATGTAGGATGCCGACCTATATAAGAGTATAAGGCGTGCAGTAAGTCAGCGCCGGGTGTGTTTTTTCTTGACGGGTTTGGGGGGTGTCGGGTAGGATGTTGTCATTGAAACCCAACCCCCAAACACGGGAGGTAGGCGTGAGAGAAGCCCTTGCCAGCCTGTACGAAACCCACCGCGCTGCTTGGGTGCGTGAAGCGAAGCAGGCCCGCGCTGGTTGTAATGCCGAGGATGCTGTTCATGATGCCGTGGTACTGGCGTTAGAGCAGTTGGATCAATTATCTAGTCCAAAGGAATTGGAGCCATTGATTGCTCGGCTTATCAGGCGTTGTGCCACCCGTGTACGTATTCAAGACATGCGACGGGGCATGATCCTAGAGCGGGCTGCCCACGCGCCCGTCACCCCTACCCTCACAGCCCTAGAACGTGATTTGGTAGTACGCTCCGCCGTGGAACATCTCCAAGGAGTGTCTCCCGAGCTTGTCTGGCGCGGCCTTGCCCAGGGGGAGACATGTCGGGAATTGGCCCGCACCAACCATTGTGACCCTATGACCATATCCCGACGACTCCGCCGGGCCAAGGTTCAACTTATTGGAGCCTTGGCCCACTATGGCAAAAATCGTCGGGGGTGTGCTACAAAAGAGCCTTCCCACGTACTTATAGGGTAGGAAGACTGTGTTCTAGAGACGTGCCCGTCAAGTCGTCACCCTTGGACCACCGCCTAGAGCGGTATTGGTACACACTAAGATGCGTAGACTTGTTGGGCATGTCACCCAGCCGGGTAGCTCAACGGCAGAGCAGGGGACTTCCCCGGCCGCCACTCCTGTCGGGCAATTGGAGACCACCCACGGCTCGCCGTAAGGTCACCTACCGTGCCCGTCGCCTTCCCCCAGGGGTCAAGGATGCTGTGATGGCCCTTAGCCTGGATGGGTCCATGCCACCCGCCGAGATCGCCAAACGCTTCGAGATTGACCCTATGACGGTGCGCAAGCTGGCTGCATCCGTAGCGGATATTGACCCCATCCATGTGGCCACACTGAAAAGGGCGCTCCCCAGCATCTTGACCATGCTGGGGGCTGCCCACGGTATCGAGGCGCTGGCGAGGGTGCACGATGATCCCGCGATGGCGGTCAAGTCCACCTTTGGGGCCAAGCTCGCGGTAGAGGCCGCTCGGTTGAGCCTGTCTCAGACCGATGCCCCCGGGATTCAAATCTTGACGCTCATTCAGTCTTATGGGACCCCTGTTGAGGGCGAAAAAGAGCCCCTTATGGTTGAGGGTAAAGTGGTGCCTCCCAGCCGCCCCAGCACAGATGGGGACTCTGGCACCCCTGACACGGTGCATGGGGCCTTGTGACGAGGCCCTGGGCGACAGCCTTGCCCAGCGTTAGGTCAGGTACATAGCCTGGCCACCGAAGGTTCTTGGCGGTTGGCACCTTCCACTTCTTACACACAATGTGCTCGGCTCCTTGACACTGACAATCAAGACTCATCTTCTTCGTTGTACCAATGGGAGGCAAGCTCATCCCAATCCACCCTACCTATCGCGGCCCGGAGCAAGTCGGCAAACATAGAGGCTCCAATATCAGGCATCATAGCCAGTACCCATGCTCTAAGGGAATCCGCCAAGTCGTACTGGTGGCGAGCTCGTCGTGCTAACCGATAGCGTTCCGCATAGGTGTCGGGCTCGTTGTCAATCCACAGGGCTACATTCCACGTCTCGTAATTTGACCAGCCATTATAGCCCATCTTCACCCTCCTCCCGTTCCCCTGCCATAAGGGGCGTTGTCTCGCTGGTTCCGAGGTGTCCACAGCGCCGGTCTGCACACCAACACGCCACAATCTCCTCAATAAGACGTGTTGGTGGGATAGGCGGATCACACTGAGCCGCCGCTGCTAGGATCATGGCCGTATCCCCGTCATTGAGGTTACGCTGCGTGGGGCCCCGGCCCCGCGTGCCTATGTAGATGTTGCGTAGGTGGCGGATGTTGCCCATGTTGGCTGCCTCCTTAGTCTGATGAGTCATAGTTTGTCTTCCACAGCCTCAGACGGCCACCATCTACGCGGAACCACACATTTCCAATCCCCGGTGTGTCTGTGGCCTTGACGTCTCGCCACACTGCCCAACCACCAAATATCACCCGAGCGGCCTTGGTGTCACCTCCTTCAACGTCAACAAGGTTGAACTCGCTAGGTTGTTTGCCTTCGATCTTGCCTGTGCTCGTCCATTGGTCAACCTCTAAGACTCGCATGATGCCTCCGCCTCTTGGATGTAACGCTTCGCTGCAAGCTCAAGCATGGCTACAGCCTCATCGGCAGTCGATAGCCCCTGCTTGTATACCCACATGGCGCGATCCAAAGCTCGCACTAGGGCCTGCAATCGTACCAAGGCCCGATCCGTCTGCATCTCGTCATAGTCCATTTTGACCCCCTTTGCGCTGTGAATTGGACTCGACAAGCACGTCACGGACAATCACCTTGAACTCTGGATAGATAGACTCGCTCCACTTGGCGAGCCCCTGTCTGACCGACTCCTGGCTGTCGAGGTTGAGACAGGCTTGACGGCTGATTACGTTGCCGTCTTTGATGTACGTGTAACCGATGGTGACGCTCTCGCTCATGGTCTTACCCTCCACAAAGAGCCGCCCATGCGGCCTGCCGTTCTGGGCTGTCGCCCAGGTGATCCCCCACGGCCGGGAGCAGCTCATAGGCGACTACCTGCCAGAAGTATATGCACCATAGAGTCATGACTCATTCCTCCCGGCACGTCCCTTGACAGACGGGGCCGGGGGTGAAGCGTACCCTGGCCCCAATCCAGCGTAAGTAGCACCCGCACAGAAATTGTTTGACTACCGGGGTTCCCATCAATCCTTCTCTATGGCCCGTAGAATGGCACGGGCCTTCGTGAGCCAAGCCGGTTCGGGGCCTGAGCATTTAGGGTAGTGACCGTCTTCAACATAGTGAGCCATATATATGACGCCCTCGTGCTGTACAGCCTCCTGTAGCACGGCCAGCATCTCAGGTGCCCGTGCCATGAGACGCCCATTAGCTTTTAGTTCCTTGCTAGGACGTAGGTAATCTTCCGATACCCGCCCCACTTCGTCGCAGTTTTCGGCCGGGTAAATCCACAGTCCGCGAAGCTCCCACGGTCCGGGTGTGTGATTCAATTTTTACCTCCCCAGCCCACAGCCGAAAACTGTGGCAAACCGGGCCAGGTCTGCCAACAGCTCGGCTTTGGTTGCGTAGCGTGGACCAACCGCATCCCCCGTTTCCGTGTCACAGATACGCCACAGCCGTGCGCCGTCTTGGCGATACCCTAGCTCCTTATACCTGGTTGGACGCAATTGGACCCTCCTTAGGACGGCAATTGGAATGAGCCGTGCAGCGCCCGGGAAGACAGTAGTACGCGAGATACGCCGGGCCGTCGAGATCACTTACCATATTGGACAGCCATGTGCGATGTCCACATGCGTAGCATGTCACCACCACGTTGTGGGCCCCTGGATTGTCGTCATGGACGAGTCTTGGCATTTCATCCTCTGCTAGGGCAGTATAATGTGTTGGTGGTAGTTCGGTACCTGAGCCAAGGCCGCGTCATGGTTGGGGTACTCTTCGAAATCCTGAGTCTCCTCCATCAGTAAGCCCCCATGTGAGCACTCCCAACCATCCAAGCACCTGTCACAAATACCCCCTTCTTCTGGAGTTAGGGATTGATGGTCGCACACACAATCACATGGGTGGAACGTACCATAACCCCCATCGCCCTCGTCGTCGGGCCATTCCGCATCAATCCATTTCCACGCTTTGTCGGACGCCCCTTGGCGATCCGATGCCTCGATTATGAGGGTATAGACGGTACAATCGTTCCCATCGCTGTCCCGTAGGGTTGCTAGGTAGGTTGGGTCCATGGCTCAGCCCCCCTCCTCGCGCTTCTGCTGGCGTTGCCACGCGGCGTACACGACAAACCGCGCCTCGGGCTCTCCCGCGATCGCGCGCTCCGCTAGCTTCGCCTTGAGGTCGTCGGAGCCCCACAGCCGATCGACCGTGACCCGGATCTGCTCCTCCGTCAGCCCCACGTCCGGCATCATCGTCCTCCCTTCTCGGCCTGGTCGATCGTCTCGCCCATTTCGACCAGTTCCTCGCGTCCGTTCCCGCCCCACCTATGCCTTGACCCGTCGTGCTCGTAGGAGCATACCCGGGCCACCATTGCGTCCACTGTAAATCCGCCCATCCGCCAACCGGATGCGCCAACAGCTTCGACGCTCACGGTGGTGGGTTAGTGGGTTCCACTGCTCGTACCCGGTGTGGCGCAGGATGGTGGCCCCGGGAATTGGACCAGCCCATGTAGTTACGTGGGTGAGCTCGGGGTAGCAAACGAGCCAATGATCGTCGCAGTACCCGCCACCGGCCACGAATGTCTGGTCGTTGTGGATGGCGATGCCCGTAACTGTGAATCCGCTAGGGTGTTGTTGGATTGTTGCGCGCGTTTTCATTCCCATTTCTCCTCCGGGTTGAGAGCCCCCACCGCCCGCAGGATGGCGCGGGCCTTCTGGCCCAATTCGTGCCAGATGCCAAGTGCGCGGGAATCGCGCTGCTCAACCTCGTACTGGTCGGCCAGCGCGCGGACCACTTCCAGCATCGCGGGTGCCTGAGCGATCATCCTGGCGTTCGCAGCGGCCTCTATGGGGCCCACTACGTCACAGACTCGGGCCACGGCAAGCTTGCCGCCGATGCCATTTGTCCGCGAGCATCGGATGTATCCTCGCTTGCGCCGATCAGCGATGGTTCCGATTGGCTCGACCATCCACGGGCCTGGCGTATGGCTCATTGGCTGCCTCCTTTGTGACGTTACGTACGCCCCGAGTCACGTCCGTCTCCACCGCGAATCTTGCTAGGTAGGTTGGCATTGTTTAGCCTCCGTTGCGTATGATGGTCCGGCCCCTGCCGGTCCGCACGTCGATGATCCGGGCCCTGTCGCCCCGGCACCGGTACTCCAGGTGCCACTGCGCCGCCGCGCGTGCCTGGTCGAGGCCGAGGATTGGTCCCGTTACCTCGCGGCCGCAGGCCGGGCAGGCTATCTTGTACTCTCGGCGGGCGAACATGACGGTTTTTCCCCTCCCTTCTTCTTGCTCCGGGTGGTGATCCGCTTGTCCACTATACTATACAATCGGCGTGCCCCGTCTAAGTAGCTGATTTTGTTAGAGTGGACTTGGCACGGCGGGACACGGAATCCCCTACTTTTGACAGAATATCCCATATAGGCCCATAGAACCATAGAGTTAGGATAGTGGGACATGAATGGGATAGGGTGAGGCACACATTCCACACTCCTATCTCGGCGTCGGGGCGGTGGCCGCGGCGGGCGCCCCCGCGATGCGCGGCGTCAGGCTGGATCATGCGACGGGCCTTCTGGCAGGCGACGCAGCCCGTCTCGGGAACATTCTGGCTCCGGCCATGGGGAGATACCGCCTCCCCCGCCAGAACCAGTCCTGGGGGCCATGGCGCCACCCTGGGAGGCCATCTGGGGCGCGGCCAGGGCGAGTCCCCGCCCACTCACGGCGCTGGCCTTTCCATCCTCTCTTGTGCCAAAATGACACACATTGATCCAAGATAGGTGACAGGGGGCCGACATAGGGCCATTGGTGACGTGGGTAGGGCGTCTAGGGCACCATCCTGCCTTTCCCCGGTGATATCAAGGGGTTACACAGCATGTAGGGCAGCCGGGGCGCCTCTCGTGCATTTGGGTATTGGTCAATGTTACCCCTTATTGGTAGCTAGTGGAGGCTGTTGGGGCCACATGCATCATGTGTGCCAAAACATTGGGGGATTGGCTTCCCCTCCCCTGGCCCCCCTTCAACGCGGTGTAGTCCCCCCCAGGGATGTATCCCGAAACGCGATTGCCCCCTCCTCCTCTCTGTGACGTTTACGCCATAAGGCCAATGGGTTTGTCATGCGCCTGACCGATGCCCTCTCCACTGAGGACTATTTGACGCGGTTCCAAGGTGATCCCGAGCCTGTAGTCTCCGCCAGCCGTGCTCGCCTGTCCGATCCCTCCCTGAACCTCCGCAATGCCGAGCACAACCTGTTCTCCCAATACCTCATGGATCAGTCTGGCGGGGCCATTGCCCCATTCCTTCCCCTGCTCGTGGGTGGGTATAGCGGGTCTAAAGGGCTCGCCCAGCTCATCCAGCGCCTCTCTCCTACCTTGGGGCGTGCCATGCCCGAGTCTCTGACTCAAGCCTCCCCGCCCTCGTGGGAGGAGATGTATTGGGGACTCCAACCCCTATGGAAGCGCCGGCAGTAGATGCCCCTTCCCCTCTGGACCCCTGAGACACAGCGCCGCCTCTACGACTCCATTGGCTACCACACCGCGCACCCCGAGACTGATCGCTTCCTCTACAACTGGGATGATCGCTTTCACATTGTTCGGTGCCCGCGCCGATCCAGCAAAAGCTACTCGGCTGCCAAGAAGGCCCTGCCGATCATCTTGGGCCGGGAGTCCCTCCCCGACCTCAGTGGTCCCAAGCCCACCCGCACCTGGATCGTCGGTCCCACCTACGAGCTTGCCGAGCGCGAGTTCCGCTACATCTGGGACGACCTTGTACGCACGGGCCCCAGGCTAGGCTGGCCCAAACCCGCCCTCTCCCGCGACTCCAAGAAGGGCGGTGACCTCTACATCCTCACCGCTTGGGGCTCTGAGATTGTGGGCAAGTCGGCTGACAAGCCTCAGTCTCTACTAGGTGAGGCAGTGGACCTCGTGATTATGTCCGAGGCCGCGACGATGCCTGGGGATATCTGGACGCGCTACCTTGAGCCCACCCTCTCAACAACCAAGGGCTATGCCGTCTTTCCCACTACCCCAGCAGCCTCCGCCCAGTGGCTCCATGAACTCGACGAGCGAGCAGGCACCCACGGTATAGCCTCCTATACCTGGCCGGTCACCGGAAACCCAATCTTCCCCCCCGAGGAGCTTGAGCGGGCCCGCCAGATGTACGGGAACGCCCACCCCGTGTTTCGGGAGCAGTACCTCGGGGAGTGGGTGTTCTATTCCGGTACAGTCTACGGACATGACTTCGTAGTCGAGCGCACTGTAATTGAGCCCTTCACGATCCCCCTGGAGTGGCGCCGTATCCGCTCCATTGACTTTGGCTACCGCGATCCCTTTGTGTGTCTGTGGTTTGCCATTGCTGAGGCAAGTGAGCGGCTGGGAACGCGCCTGGGTGACTTGATCCTCTACCGCGAGTATTACCACAAGCAACGGGCCATGGCTGAGCACGCTGAAGCCATACGCAAGCTCTCCGAGGGGGAGCGCATCCTCTACACCATTGCCGACTCAGCCGAGCAGCAGTCCATTGCTGACCTTCGGCTGTTGGGCGTGCCCGCGTTGGATGCCAAGAAGGATCGCCGGGCTGGCCGCATGCTGGTGGGTGACTACTTTCGAGACGGGCGTCTCAAGTTCTTCAAAGGCGCTTGCCGAGAAACCCTGAGAGAGCTGAATCACTACCGATGGGATTCCGATAAGGATAAAGAGGGAGCCAAGGAATTGACGATGGGAGACGATCACGCGATGGATGCCCTTCGCTATGCGGTCATGAGCCGCCCACAGCCGAGAAAGGCTCCATGGCGCGCGACCAAGGGCACGTTTGAGTACGAGGTCAGCGAGCGAAGGAAGCTGCGCTTGCTGGGATCACTGTGACGGAGCGCCTTCGTCTCTCCACCAAGACCCTGGACCGTTATCGGGGCTCCCTCGACATGGCGACCAAGAAGTTCGAGGCCGAAGCCAAGCCCATCATTGAGAAGATGCAAGCGTACTATCGAGGGAACCAGTGGACGGTTACCAAGGGTGACTTGAGCGTTCCCAAGATCGTCGTCAACCTGATCTTGTCTGATATCAAGGTCATGCTACCCATGCTAGCCCTGCGCAATCCTCGGATCTTTGTCAAGCCGACCCAAGCCACGGTGCGGGTGCCCATCCCTGGCCCTGATGGTCAGCCCATCATGACTGCTGCCCAGATCATCAATAACCAGCCCATTCCCGTGCTGGCGGCAGCCCGCGCAAAGGAATTCCTCATCAATTGGCGGTGGCGGAACCTTCGTATCAACGCCCAAGTTAGACGGTGCCTTACAGACTCGCTACTTGGTCCGTTTGGCGTGATGAAGCTGGGCTACACCTTTGAGACCGAGAAGATCGACGCGCCCACGCCTACTGAGGAAGCTGAGGGCGAGCAGGGCGACGTACTGCAAGTCAACGAGGCCATCAAGGCCGATAAGCCCTATGCCGTTCGCTGGAGCCCCCTGGACTTTCGCGTCGATACCGAGGCACGGTATCCCGACCTCAGCGATGCCTCATGGGTTGCCTTTGGGTGGAAGGCGCGACTTGAGGACGTGCAGCGCAACCCGCGCTACCGAAACACCCGCAACCTCAAGGCTACCGTGGAGGTCAAGACCGACTTTGGGGCCTCAGGCTACATTGGGGATAAGTCGTACCTCAGTGTCAAAGAGGATCTTGAGCGTGTCCAGCTTTGGGAGATGTGGGACCGGCGCGAGGGCAAGATCCTCACTCTAGCCGAAGACCACGATAAGGCTCTGGAATGGCGCGATTGGCCTTCTGGTCACGGCACCTTCCCCGCCGAGACGATTGTGTTTACCGAGCACCCTGATACCCTCTATGGCCCTCCCGACCTCTTCCAAGTGCTCGCCCAGCAAGACGCCTACAACGAAATCGCCTCCATGATTCTCAATCACGTCAAGCGGTTCCTTCGCAAGTACATTACCTCCCGTGGTGCCTTTGATGAGAAGGAACTGGAAAAGCTCATGCTCCCGATTGACGGACTCACGATTGAGACCGATGCTGATGTTTCCAAGGCGATTGTACCGATGCCTGATGCTGCCATTCCCGTAGATTGGTGGCAGGCCCGAGGCAACTTCCGTGAGGACCATGATCGGGTATCCGGGATTGCTGATTTTATTCGTGGCGTGGCTGAGAAGGTCGATACGGCTACCGAAGCCAACATGATCCAATCCAACCTCAACGTTCGCACCACCGACTCTCGCAACATCGTTGAGGACTTTGCTGAGCGTATCTCTCAACAGCTCTTGTCGATTGACGCGCAAACCCTAGACATTCCCACGGTGATCCCGGTGGTGGGGCCGGATGGGGCCATGGCGCTGGATCAATTCTTCCGCATTCAAACCCGGGAGACTCTGCTGGCTGAGACGGACGTAGAGGTCGAGATTGGCTCCATGCGGCCGATTGATGAGGTGTCCAAGAAGCGTGACACTATGGAGTTATTCTCCCAGCTCCGCAACGACCCCCTGACCGATCAGTTCGCGCTTCGCAAGCAACTCGTCAAGGTCTACCATGACGCCGTACCCGATGGTGAGTCGCTACTGATCCCCAAGGATATGTTCCAGCAAGTCGCGGCCACACTGCAACAGCAAGGTCAACAGCAGCCTCCTGGGGCCCGCCCGCCAGGACCGTCAAGACCGCCTTCGCGTCCACCAGGTGGATCCCCCGGGCCCATGGAGGTCTAGATGCCTATCTACGAGTACGAGTGCCCTGAGTGTCCAGGGCGCATTGAGGTCTTACGAGCCTCCTCATCCACCCACGATGAGGTGTGTTCATGTGGGCGGCTGATGCGCCGGCTCATTTCGGCACCTCGCTTGTACCTTGACTCAGTTCCGACCTATTACGATCATGGGCTTGGGACTCAGATCGACTCGCGGTCTCAAAGAAAGCGATTGATGAATACAGCCTCCCTCGAAGAGGTGGGGGATAGGATCTCTCACAAGCATGGGGCCAAGGGCACGGTGTTCTCGTTCCCTAACCTGCCGTCCGTGAGCGTGCCGGCTAGTGGGGCTTACAAGAAATAATGGCCTACCCTACCTACCGTCGCCGCAACCCCGCCTTATCCGCTTTCTTGGGACAGACCCCTGTGAACGAGGGGGGTATGCCCTCCACGGCGCCGCCCGAAGAGCCTCAAGTGGGCAGCCCCGTCACGATCAACACCGGAACCGGAGCAGCCCCGACTCGCGTCCTTCCTAATGATCCCCTCCAAACTGCGATGGTCGCTGATGCTCAGCTCAAGGCGCGTCAACGACGCCGCTTCCCCAGCCTGAGCTACTTTCTCCAATAGGAGTCTTACATGGCCTTGATGCTTCCTGGTAGTCCGCTTGGACCTCAAAACCGCATGTCCTTTGGCGGGAACCGAGGGGGGTTCAATCCATCAGCCTTTGGTGGCCAGGGGGGAATTGGCTCACTAGCCCAATCAATGGTGCAACGGCTACGGTCCCAAGGACGCCCAACTACTGGGAACATCGCTATGGGTTCGGCCGGCGGAAGCATGGGTGCTGGGTTGGCCGAGCGTATTCGGCAATTGTTGAATATGGGTGTTGCACAGAGCCGGGAGGCGGGATCAGGGCTCTCAGGAGGTTTCCAACCCAGTTTTGATGGTGGTTCTGGTCCGCAGGTAACGAACTCTGCAATGCAGTATACCAACTCACCGCAAGGTGGTTATGCAAGGCCGGCTCCTATGCGTGAGAGTGTCCGACCACCGCTCCCTAGTACGGATTCAGGTTTCTACACTAACCTAGCAAAAGGTGGTGACACGCCAGTCTGGTTCGGCGCAATGACCGGCAATGGTGGTCCTTCGAGACCGGGGCCGGGTTTTCCTGGCGATCCGGGGCCTCCCGGCATTGGGTTTCCAGGTCACGGAACACCACCTCCCAGTATTGGGTTTCCGGGTCATGGAACGCCGGGGCCTTCCCGTAGGGGACTCTCCAGAGCACTAGGTCGATAAATGCCCGTCTCAAGGGCCCAACAGCGATTGATGGGCGCTGATCTTGCCCGTGCTCGTGCCGGCAAGAAGACCCGCACCGGCATGTCCAAAGACCAGCTTCGTGACTTTGCTGCCACCCCACACAAACGATTACCCCGGCGCGTCGGCTTATCCCACGCGCTCAACAAGTAAAGGATCATCACCATGCCTGATTCGTTGACTGACTCGACGGTGCCGGTTGACTCGTCGAGTTCCGGAACCCTTGCAGGGGAAGGACAGGCTACCTCAGCACCCTTACCCTCAAGCGGAGAGCCACAGTCTACTGCAACCCCCTCCGAACAGCCCCAGGCATGGGATTCGGAGTTGAACTGGAAGACGCCAGACGATGCCAAGCGCGATTACAAGAACGTCCAGGCCGCCTACACCCGCCTTTCTCAGCGCGTGGCCAGCTTGGGGGACTTGAATCAGGTGTCCCAACGTCTCGCCTTTGTCGAGCAGCTATCCAACAGCCCAGAGTTTCTTGAATGGGCCGAGGCGCAGCTTGCCAAGGAGACCACAGGCTCCCAAGACCCCCAGACGGTCCAAGCGTTGCAGATTGTTCGGCGAGAGGCTGCCCAAATCGCCCAGAAGATGATGGCGCCGCTCCATGCCCAAGCCGTTGAGCAGAAGACCAAGCAGGTATTCAGTGAGATGGAGGCCAAGCATGGGGCGGAATGGCAGCAGCAGAAGCACGCCATGCTAGAGCTGCATCAGAATGATATCAGGCGAGGGTTGGTCTCACCACGGGCTGAAGTGGACTTTGACTTCAACTACGTGGAGGGGCTCTATCACCGCGTGGTTGCATCTGATCCCAACTATGCTGCCAAGGCATACGAGAAGAGAATCGCGCACAAGCGAGAACACTCCACAACCAGTCTCCCAGGAACCGCCCCCGGTGCTGTAGGCTCCGGCAAGGTCAAGACGTTTGAGGAAGCCGCGGCCAAGGCCATGCGGGACTTGGGGATGCGCTAACTCCGCAAAGGATAGTTCATGCCGGGAATTGCCGAAACACGTACTTACGATGCATTGCTGTCAACGACTCTCGCCAACTACCGCGAGAAGCTCATTGACAACATCTTTGACGTCTACCCGACCCTGAGCTGGCTCAATGGCAAGCTCGGGGAGGCTCTCCGCGGTAACAAGCGTCTCCGCGTCCTCGATGGCGGAGAGTCGATTGTCGAGCACGTGCTCTACGAGCAGAACACGTCAGTCGGTACGTATTCCAACTACGACCAGCTCGACACCACGCCCCAGGAAGGCATGACGATTGCTCGGTACACCTGGCGCCAGTACGCTGGCTCAGTGACCATGAGTGGACTGGAGCGACGCTCGAATCAGGGCGAAGCCAAGATGATTGACTTGCTCAAGGCCAAGACCATGCAGACGGAAATGAGCCTGCGTGATCGCCTCAGCCGCGATGTGTTTGGAACGGCGGTTGGCGGGTCGGACGGCAAGTCGCTGGACGGGCTGGGAATCATGGTGGACTCGGCCGGCACCTATGGAGGGCTGTCGGCTACCACGTACACGTGGTGGGCGGCCACCGAAACCGCCTCAGGCTCGTTTGCGGCTCGGGGCCTCAATGACATGCGAGTGCTGTTCAACACGCTGTCATGGGGCAACGAAACCCCCGATTTCATCGTGATGCCGCAGGCGGCGTTTGAGTACATGGAAGCCACCTTGCAGCCGCAGGAGCGCTATAGCAACACCAAGGCGGCCAACACGGGCTTCACGAGTCTCACGTTCAAGAATATCCCCGTGTTCTTCGATCGGGATGCCACGGCCGGGGTTGTTTTCATGCTGAAGTCCTCGGCCCTCAACCTAGTGGTTCACCGTGATGCCAACTTCAGCACGGGCAAGTTCATTGAGCCCGAGAACCAGGATGCCTCGACTGCGAAGATTCTGTTCCAGGGCAACCTGACCACGAACGAGCGCCGGAAGAACGGCAAGCTTACGGGCGTTACCGCGTAGGGGAGGATAGATACATGGCTGTCGCCTACACGGTTGGCACCGGAAACAGCGATGGAGTTCACTCGTTCGGCAACCTAAAGTTCGTCTTCGGCACGTTTACGTCTGCCGCAGGCGACGGGAACGGCGAAACCCTCTCGGCCACCACGCACGGTCTCAACTTTATCGTGGCGTCAGAGATCACCCTCGACACTGGGGGGCTGAATACCCCGGTGCTCAAGAAGACGGTCTCTAGCGGTACGCTAACGTGGACCTTGGACGACACGCTCGGCTATTCGGGCAAGTGGTGGGTCATTGGGAGGTGAACTTTGAATAGCGCCTAAGGCTATTCAAGTGCCTTTCACACAAACCCCCGCCTCCATGATGCGACCATGGCAAAGGAGTAAGCCCTGCGGCGGGGTGTTCACCCCAGGGTGAACAAAGGTCACTCGACAATGCAGTTTCAGCGGATCAATCGGACGGACAATGATGTGGTGTACACGGTGGGGCGGAACGTGGACGCGGCCTCGCTCACGACGGGCATGGCTGCGTGCCTCGTGCTTCACCCGGCCTCAGTGTCACGCGGCGAGCAGGTCTTCATGCCCACCCGTGACGTTACCTCGGGCCTTCGCAGCGGCGGGGCCTCATGGCACGGTGTCGCCGCTCAGGACATTGCACCCAATGCCGTGGGCCGAGTGATTGTCTGGGGCTATTGCGCCTCGGTCATGATCTCGACCTCGATTTCAGATAACACCTCAATCCTGCCGGGCGAGTACCTGACCCCGGTGGCGTTTGACGGCACCTTCTCTTCGGGAGTGGCGCCGACGATCCTGCTCCACGGGGGCAAGATCATGTGGAACATGGTCACGGTCAACGTCTCGACGGCCGGTGCGTCGGGCGCGGCCTGGACCTCGGGCTACCTCAAGGGCGGCCTGTGAAACACAGTAACCATGAGGGCACGATGCCCAAGTGCCCCGGCCACCCGCCCAAGGATGGGGGGTGCGTGCTGAAGACTGGCAAGCCCATGATGGGCAGCAAGAAGAAGTAGCGTTAGAGCGGGGGGCGCGCATCCGGCTCCCAACGGGGCGACCACGCGCAACATCTCTTGAGCCGAGTCACGGCAGAAAGGCATTCATGGCCCAGGGAGGACCGTATTTCAAGTGCTACTCCTGTAACCGTGTCTTCCATGAGCGGAACCAGGATCGCCATATGGGACACCACTTCACCGACTACTACCCGAACCTGTTCCGCCAGGCGTGGATTGATCTGTGGTCCCGGGTATAGCATTTCCGCAATCCCGCCCCCTCCGTGTCTACTGCTGCATTCCCAACATGGGCTACACGGAGCCCCTGGCCTACGATAACCGTCTGGTGTGGTTCATGCGCCAGGGGGCTCGAGAAGAGAGAGCACGGTGGATTCATCAGCTCCACCGCGGCGCCGAGGACCCCGATACCCTACGGGTATTGATTGAGACGGTCACAGGTCACCCCTATGACACGGTGGTTGCGGCTCACCGCACCTGGTACGAGTTCTACAGCACCACGGTTGGCGAGATCCTCACCCCCTTTGCGCGAGAGCTGCTAACCGAGAAAGCGATTGATGGACATGCCGACCTCATCTTCATGGTTGACGACGACATGGTGGGCGATCCCGACACCTTTTTCCGCCTTGCCGAAACGGTGGTCCACGGTCCTGCAGATCTCTGTGGCGCCCTGGCCTTTACCCGAGGCGCCCCCCACCGTCCCGTCCTGTACCGACAGCTCAACGGCTACGACCCCACCAACCACAAGCCCTTTGTCCAGAACCGAGCCGTCGAGCGCTATCCCAAGGACGCGCTCGTGGAGTGTGACGCGGTGGGCTTCGGGGCTGTCGTGTTCACGGCAGACATGGCACGCCGCATGAAGCCCCCTCGCTTCATGAACACCACAGGGAGCGGAGAGGACATTTTCTTCTGTTACAAGGCGCGGGACGAGTGCGGGGCGCGTATCTTTAGCGACACGCGGGTCAAGTTAGGCCACATGGGCTACAAGCCCATCATTGACGAAGACACCTACCATGCCCAAGCGCATATCCGTGATCTTCGATCCCGCACAGATGATGAGATCCCACCTTTGGTCGATCCCCCAACCTGGGGGGCCATGCGATGACGTCCCGCCAGCACGCTGACAACGCCAAACTCGACGTCATCATGGTCACCTACGACAACCCCATGTACGTTGCCGGGGCCATGAAGAGTATCCTGGCGACATGGGCCTGGTATCCCTTCCGCCTCATCGTGGTCAACAATGGGGCCCCCCAGAATGTACCCCCGGTCGCGGCAGACTCCCAAGCGCAGGTTGTGGTGCTCAACCAAAAGGCCAATCTGGGCTGGGAAGGTGGTCTCAAAGCGGGCCTTGACTACAGCGACGCACCCTTTGTGCTCTTTGCCAATGACGACATTGTAGTACCTCAATCCTCCCGCTACTGGGCGCGCAATTTGTTGTGGCCTATGAGGAACCCCAAGATCGGGGCGATCGGGCCCACGAGCAACTTTGTGTCTGGTCTCCAAAACATCTCCCTTCAGCCCGCCTACCAGTACTTCCCCGTGACCTATCTTATCGGGTTCTTCATGCTGGTGCGGCGATCGGCTCTTGATGAGGTGGGGGGTGTAGATTGCGGCCTCCCGGGTGGAGACGATATCGACCTCTCCATTCGCCTGCGTAAGGCCGGCTATATCCTCATGGTCAGAAACGACTGCTTCATCTTCCACCACGGGCAGATCACCGGACAGGCCGTTCACGGGGACAAGTGGAACAGCGTGGATATGATGGAGCGAACCAGCAACGCCTTGATTGCCAAGCACGGACTCAAGGAATGGTTCCATACCGCGGGGTCACAGGGTGAGCCCCTCACCCAATCGCTCGACAACATCACGAAGACCGAGACCGAGGTGTGTGCAAGCTGGACACCAGAGTATGTTGCACAGTACCCTGCCCGTGTACTCGATATGGGCTGTGGCGAGCGGCTCACGGTGCCGTGGGCGGTTGGCGTGGACCAGTTCCCCGAGGGTGATTTCACCCCCTGGCGCCACCTCAGCAAAGCCCAGATTGTCGCGGATATCTTCCGCCCTCTCCCCATGTTCGAGAATGAGAGTGTGGATGTCATCGTGGCTCGGCACGTTCTTGAGCACACCATTGACATTATCACCGTGTTGCGGGAGTGGACTCGTATCCTCAAGGTGGGGGGTCGATTGATCGTCGCATCGCCCAATGAGGAGATTGTGGATGGTGTACCAATGGACGTGACCCACCTCCACGGCCTTACCCCAGACAGCGTACGATCCATGGCCGAGGTGTCGGGACTGAAGCAAATAGCCTATACGCCTGACTGTGGAAACCGCCTCAGCTTCGTCAGTGTGTTCGAGAAGCTATGAGCGATATCAAGACCTCCTTCTTCCCACAAGAGCTCGTTGACTATCTCCGCAAGAGTGGGACCGATGTAGTAATCGAGGGAACGGGTGTCCTCCAGTGCTGTGGTGAGGCAAATGACCATGTGCTTGGCTGCTACAAGCGAGCCATGCTTCACCCGGCTGAGGTGGACTGGACCTCACGTCAGGCACTCCGGTGGTTCACTCGGCGCTTCATGGACCTCCACGATGGGGCATGGTGGTGCCGGTGGCGCGGTCACCGTGTTGCCAAGATGCCGACTGATCTGTGGATGTATCAGCAAATCCTCTTTGACATGAAGCCTGACCTCATCGTGGAGACGGGAACGTGGGAAGGGGGGAGTGCCACATTCCTTGCTGATATCTGTGAGACCATCGGCCACGGCAAGGTGATAAGTATTGACATAGCCCCCAAAGCCACCCCCGGCCACGATCGCATCCTCTACTTCTCAGGCACCTCATCCACCGACCCGCGCGTGGTTGCGGATATCGCCCTGGGGGCTCGTGACCACACCACCATGGTGATCCTGGACAGTGCCCATGACTACCAGCACGTCACCGATGAACTCAATGCCTATGGACCCTTGGTGTCGCCCAACCACTACCTCATCGTGGAAGACACCGACATGTTCGATACCTCCATGGCCGTGGAACACTGGCTCAAAACACACCACGAGTACACGGCGGACACACAGTGTGAGGTGTTTGGTCTGACCAAGAACCCAGGGAGCTATTTGAGAAAGGTGGTCTTGTGAGCAAGCCGCGAGTCGCCTCCTACTATGAGCATCGCTTGGGCCGCAACGACGGCAACCCTCTCTACGTAACCAATGTCTTCAAGCGGGACTACGCCAAGACCATTGACTTCAACCACCTAATCCCCGACCCCGACTGCTTCTTGGAGATCTTCGCGGGCCAAGACCTCAACATCTGGATTGACTGGGCTGAGGATGCCCTCTACCACAATGGGCTCTTGGCCTACAAGCCCGCGTTTCCCCCCAAGCCCTCTTTGTACTGGGCTAGTGACACTCACCTTGGTCCCAAATACCGCACCGAAGCCGCGAAGCTCTTCTCGTGGGTGTGTGTGGCCCAGAAGGCAGCCATTGATCTGTTTCGTGAGGGGGGTGTGGAGGCGCCTATCATATGGCTGCCTCATGCCGTAGAGCCAGACTGCTACAACCCCCTCGCCACCAACACCTATACGGATGCCCTTCGCGTGCAGGCTTGGTCTGCCACCACGATCAAAGACTACGACGTGAGCTTCGTGGGCTACCTCACGTTCCAGAACCGCCAAGACTTTCTTGATGCGGTGTACAAGGGTATCCAGAAGCAGGGTCGCACATTCTGGCACGCCTCCCGGTTCTTCGAGGACGCGGCCCGCATCTTTACCCACTCCCGCATTGTCTTGAACCATGCCATCAAAGACGACGTGAACATGCGGGTATTTGAGGTGCTCGCCACCCGCTCCTTCCTACTCACCCCGATGGTTCCAAGCCTTGACGAGCTGTTCGTGGATAGGGTCCATCTGGTGACCTATCGGGACGGAGACGTGGACGACTGCCTGGAGAAGATCGCCTACTACACTGACCACGAGGACGAGAGAGAGCGCATCGCTGAAGCGGGCTACCGTGAGGTACTCGCCCACCACACCTTCAAACACCGTGTCGAGCGTATGCTTGAGATCGCAGGGATCAAGGTCTAAAGGAGCCTTTCATGTCGGGTGGATATGTTCGCCTCAGTGTCAACCAGCTCGGGCCCCTGAGTGGCCGACAAGCCTTGACTGTCGATAACACGGTGGGAGGTGTGGCGTTGACGGTGCCCACGGGCGGGGTTGCGGCCACAGCCCGGCTAGAGACCGCCCAAATCCGCTACACTCTCGATGGAACTGCACCCACCACCACGGTGGGGACGCTGCTCAACCCCGATGAGGTGCTGGAGTTCGAGAGCCAGTCCGAATTGACGGGGTTCCTGGCGATCCGGACGGGCGGAACGAGCGGCACTCTCAACATCGAGTACTTTGGGGTCATTCACTAAGATGAAACACTACCCGCTAGGCCGGCGGAAGCTGCTCCGTATTGCCCTTGCCTACACCTCAGCCACCACGGCGGGGCTGACTCACGATATCACGGTGCTGTCTATTCCCGCCAAGACGCTGATCCACGAGGTCATTGCCGATACCACAACGCAGTGGGCCGGAACCGCGGGCACCCTGTTCCTTCGTGTTGGTACAACGACTGGCGACTCAGACCTCGTAGCCGAGCATGACGTGGAGTCCGCTACGATCGTCCAGGGCGGCATCGTCTCCCCCAATGGTGTCTTGCCATCGTGGTCCGCGGCGACCACTATCTCCGCGCGCATTCGCTCCTCATCCGGCAACGTGGGCAATGGAACGACCACCTTGCTATCGGCCGGTGCCACCACGCTCTACATCACACTGGAGGAGCTGGCATAATGCTCATGCCCACCATGGACGACCTCAACGTGGCCTTGGCTGAGGAGGAAGCGGCATCGGCCCGACGGTGGAAGGAGATCAAACAGGCCGAGAAGGCACGGGCTGTTGAACATGTGCCCTCTAGGTCTGAGGTGGTGGATGTGATGCGTGAGACCCTTCCGCCACGCGCTCCGGAGCCCGAGCCGCCCAAGACGCGCCCTGTTGCATACTTTTGTCCAGAGTGCGGATTGGTCTTCAGCGTCAATACCTATAAGACCAACGGTATGACAATCATGTCGTTGAAGCGTCACGTCAAGCAGAAGCATCCCACCAAAGACCCATTGGGAATCTAAGCCATGGCCCTCGGACAGCTGACCTATCTCCAATTGACCAATGCCACGC